>WNGM01000001.1_pt1 | contig 182844 bp, 182 predicted proteins | sample 5400571 | NCBI WGS metagenome assembly WNGM01 (sample SAMN13153378, study PRJNA577476) | soil metagenome | isolation source: 100 cm soil or saprolite under Garry oak tree replicate 2 | place: USA:California | collected 2016-06-15
ACCACATCGTCGCCTGGGCGAGAGGTGGACCGACTCGTCTCGACAACCTTGTTCTTCTCTGCTTTTTCCATCATCGGCTCGTCCATGAAGGCGGCTGGCAGGTGGTTAAAGTGGGTCGAAAGTTTCGATTCCTGCCGCCCGACCGCGTAGTTATGAGGCGAGCGCGAGGGCCGGGGATCCGCTGGGCGGCTTAAGCCGGATATAGTGCGTCGCCATGGCTGAGGTTGTGCTCTTTCATCATGCGCACGGATTGACGCGTGGGTGCCTCGCGTTCGCGGATCGGCTTCGCGCTGCGGAGCACGTCGTTCACACGCCGGATCTGTACGAAGGCAAAACGTTCACTGAGCTGGCCGACGGGGTTGGCTATGCCGAGCAGGTCGGCTTCGGCACCATCATCGAACGAGGCCGACTCGCCGCCGACGGCTTGCCCAACGAAATCGTCTATGCCGGCTTCTCGCTCGGCGTGCTGCCGGCCCAGATGCTGGCCCAGACCAAGCCTGGTGTGAAGGGAGCCTTGCTGTTTCACAGCTGCGTACCGACATCGGAGTTCGGCGGCTCGTGGCCGGAGGGCGTCCCGCTCCAGATCCACATGATGGACGCGGACGAGTGGGTTTTGCCGCCCAACGAAGACCTCGAAGTCGCGCGCGAGCTCGCCGAGACGGTAGAGGGCGCCGAGCTGTTTCTATACCCCGGCGACCGGCATCTCTTCGCCGACAGCAGCCTCCCCAGCTACACGCCGGAGGCGGCAACGCTCCTGACGGAACGCGTGCTCGGCTTCCTCGACAAAATGGAGTAGCGGAGCTTCTAGGTCTTCGGGGTCAGCGCCTGGACCTCGGTCATCATCCGGCGCTGGAGGAAGTACGAGATCCCGTACACCCCTCCCGCCAGCGCGGACCCGACGATGATCGCCAGTGCGGCATGCACGGCTGAGTTGGGAATGGGCGAAAGGGCGACAGCGTCGTCGCCGATGATCGCCGCCACGGCCAGGGCGATCGGCGTGAGAACCGGAAGCCGCTGCAGCTGCCTCATGACCGGCGGCACGGGCGGCTCGACGCGCCCGACCATGCGCTGACCCATCACCCCCACCGACCTCACATGGCGGAGGTTGGGGGTGACCGTCAGGACGACGTTGACCTGGTTGCCGGGCACTTGCTTCAATTTCGCGGGTGGGACCAAAAACTGTTCGACGCCGCCCCGCGTCTGGATCATGAGCATCCCGAGACCCATCGACGTGCTGACCGAGCTGGCGCCCATGAGCTGGCCCTGCACGAGCTTGCCCTCCGCCTTGCGATCTTTCTGCGCGAGCCGGAAGGCCGGGGCGATGAAGCTCGCGAGCAAGGCGATTGGCAGCACCCACGCGACCGCCGCCGCGATCGCATCCGGCCAGCCGTAGAAGGGCGGCACCACGATCAGGATGGCCGCAATGACGACCAGACACCCCACCGCGATGCCGGCGGCTATGTATCCGAGGCGGACGACGAAATCAGGCGCGTACCCCTGCAGCATTCCGCCGGCCTGCACAAACCTCTCGCGCTGACGCCTTGTCTGCCCCCCCGATGCCGCGGGCGCAGCCTTGGGTTGGATCTTGCGCATCTGCTGGCGCACCTGGCGGACCTGCGCGCGCTTCTTGCCCACTACGTCGTGAGTGTATCCGGCTATATGGGGAACGTATCCGCGGCGGGATACGAGATGCGGCCGTTGTCGACGCGCGCGAAGGGCGTGACCACATGGAGAGATGGATACGACCTACCGGTTATGTGCCTCACCTCGACGCCGCGCACTGTGAGGGCGTCGGAGATTAGAGAGCGATGACAGCGCCAGGGCACGGCCTCGGCGCACATGATCGCTGTAGGGCGCTCGCGCGCCTTCTGCTCCAGGGTATCGAGAGCCGCACGGAACGCGTCCTCCTGCATGTAGTCGGCGTAGCCCCGGAAGCCCTCGTTGCGCCACCCCGTGTTTATGGAGTCAGGGCGTGCAGGGCGATGACCGCCGAGCTCCGGCATGTGCTCGTAGGCGATGCCGCGTTCCGGAAGCGAAACCCCGAGGGCCGCTTTCGCGAAGTGCGGCATGCGGCGCGACCCGGGCGCCGCGCGCACGTCGATGAGCAGCTCGACATGATTGAGGGCGAGCAGCTCGACGAGCTCATCGAGCGTTCTTGTCGAGTGCCCGATCGTCAGGACGATAGTTGCGAGGGGTCCACCGCGGGCACCAGAACCCGCTTCACGTACTGCGAGCCGTTGTAGGTGAAGGTGCCGGAGAAGAGAAACGCCGGCTCGTAGAAGCTGTGGTCTCCGGCCCATGCCAGCTCATAAACAAGCTCAGCGCTGGTCAGCCTCACCGTCGGCATCGGCGTTGCCGAGCCGTTGCCAGAGCTCGAGCTCGCGACCGCTGACCGCGCCGCCCGGTCGACCGAGATGATCCGGTAGTCGGCCGACTCGAGGTTGACCGGCAGCGGTCCCGTGGCCATCACCGGGCGTCCGCCCTCGAGCTGAACCTGGAGTCCATATTGCGTGCCGGTCGGGTCCACGAGATATACGAAGTGATAGCCGGGGACCGCGAGCTGGCGCCGATAGGTGACGTACGTGAGATTGCCCGCTTGATCGACCACCGCGACGTTCGGCCACGCGGGCGAAAGCTTGTGAGAGGAGAGGAATGCATCTGCAGTCGCTGTTGGGCTCGGGCCCTGGCTGGGCAGCCTGGACGGGTCGGGGGTGATCGTGTAGACAGGCTCGCGAGCGTTCGGACTGCTGGCAAGAATCTCGAGCGTGAACCCGTCGCCTGAATATCGCCCGAGCTCTCCCGGGTTCAGCTGCGTGGTCTGGGGTGAGGCGCCCACGGCGGTCCCGAACTTGTCCGCGTCGACCCCGGTTGGCTCCGCGAAGCGGAAGACGGGTGCGCTCGCCACCGGAATGTTCAATTGACCAGTCCAGACCAGCTGCACGGGGCCGTCGTACAGATTCACGGCTTTGTAGGTCGGGAGGGCCGTCAACGGGGGAGCGTTGCTGCCGCCTCGAGCGGCTGGCGCCGGCAGCGCGCCGAAGGCACCCGAGCCGCCATTGGACTGCGATGAGCCGCTCTGGTCGTGGATGGCAAGGCCTGATGTGGAGCTGGCGCCTCCGCCGAAATGCAAACCTCCGTGGGACAGGATGCCGACACCGATCGCGATAACCAGCACCACCGCAACCGCGGCTGCCGGCGCGGCGGGCACACGGCGAGCCCCGCCCACCAACCCGGCGACCGCGCCGCGTACGCGCTGCAGCAAAGGCCGCCTGACCTGAAGCTCAGCCCACAGGTGATCCTCGAAGCCGGCGCGCGGGCGCGTGGTCTGGAAGGCGTCGTCGAGCTGCCGTTGGAGCGCCTGGAGCTCGAGGTCCTCGTCGTCGTTCATGCCATCTGTTCCTTGGCCGACTCGCGCAGCGCCTTCAACGCCCGGTGGTACAGCATCTTGGCGGCGTCCTCGCTGCAGCTCATGAGCGTGCCGACCTCCTCGAAGCTCAGGCCCGAGTGTCGCAGCGAGATGGCATCGCGCTGTCGCTCGGGCAGTCGGGCCACATGGAGCAGCAGGGCTTTGTACTGAATGCGTTCCTCCGCCATCCCGGCGGGATCCTCCTCGCTCATCGGCTGGTGCTCGATGGTTCGCCGCAGCCGCTCCCGCCGGCCATGGGCGCGGAAGTGGTCGAGGGTAGCGTTCCTCGCGATCCGAAACAGCCATGCCGCTGGCGTCGTGTTGCGCGTTTCGAACCGTCCGTAGGCCTGGTAGGCGTTCATGAAGACCTGCGCCGTGATGTCCTCCGCGTCGGCCGAGCTCGTGACCTGCGCGCGGACGTAGGCGTAGATCCGAGTGAGGAACTCCCGATAGAGGTCCTCGAACGGCGGCCGATCGGCAAGCACGGCCGAATCGTATTGGTACGCATCCCCAGATGAGCCAACGCCCCCCACGGGGCTCGTGTAACGCTAAGCCGTGGCGTAAGAGTTGAGCATCGGAGCGATCTCCACCGGCCGGTTCGTGAAGATCGAATCCGGACGGCAGACCTGGCACCAGGCAACTGCCGCTTCATCATCCACGGTCCACACCCCGACAGCGCCGCCTGCGGAGTGGATCTCCTTGACGAGCTGCGGGTCCGTGGCGCCCCAGTGTGGTGAGTAGATGTCGGCTCCCGCCTCGCGCATGATCCGCGCTGGGTCGATGGGCCGCGCGCCTTCCAGCACGCCCAGCTGCAGCTTCGGCTCCATCTCCCTCAGCTGGCGGATCGAGGGGTGATGAAAGGAGACCACCGCGCACTCCGAGACCGCCCCGAGCTGGCGCAGCATGGCCACGAGCTTGTCCTCGAGGCCCGGGTACTGGATGGGGACCTGCTTGATCTCGATGACCAGGCCCACCCTCCCGATGGCGAGCTCGATGACCTCCTGGAGCAGCGGGATGTGCTCACCCTCGCCGGCATCGAGCCGGCGAAGCTCGGCCGACGTGTGATCGCGGACCATGCCCGTGCCGTTGGTGGTGCGCTCCAGCGTGTGGTCGTGGATGACCACGAGCCGGCCGTCGGAAGAGAGGTGCACATCGCACTCGACGAGGTCGCAGCCTGAGCTGATCGCCGACCGGAACGACCGCATGGTGTTCTCGGGGTGCTGCGCCGGATTGCCGCGATGCCCGCCGATGAGGGGGCGGCCGTCGTCGTGAGCTGCCTCGTAACGATCGCGGATGGATTGAGTCAAGGCGCCGGAAAGTCTAACCGCGCCCGCGTGCTTTTCCGGCGGCCCGCTTGTCTATAGTGCTGATGATGACCGCCCCCGCTAAAACCATTGGTGAACTCCGATCTTCAGGCCACGTGCGGGAGAGCGTCAAGCAGGAGATGCGACGAAACCTGCTGGTGCGCCTCCGCAGCGGCGAACCGCTGCTCCCCGGCATCGTCGGCTACGACGACACCGTGCTGCCGCAGCTCGCCAACGCGGTGATCTCCGGTCACGACGTGATCATGCTCGGCGAACGCGGCCAGGCGAAGAGCCGCATCATGCGCTCGCTCATCAATTTCCTCGACCCGCAGGTCCCAGCCATAGCCGGCTGCGAGATCAACGACCACCCCTACGCCCCTATCTGCAGGCGCTGCCTCGACCTGGTCGCGAAGAGCGGTGACAAGGTCGAGGTCACGTGGATCGATCGCGACGAACGGTACGGCGAGAAGCTCGCCACCCCGGACATCTCCATCGCCGACTTGATCGGAGAGGTCGACCCCATCAAGGTCGCCGAAGGCCGCTATCTCGCCGACGAGCTGACCATCCATTACGGCCTCCTGCCGCGCACCAATCGGGGGATCTTCGGAATCAACGAGCTGCCCGACCTCGCCGAGCGGATTCAGGTCGGCCTCCTCAACATCATGGAAGAGAAGGACGTGCAGATCCGCGGATACCGCGTGCGGCTGCCGCTCGATCTATTCGTCATCGCCAGCGCCAACCCCGAGGACTACACGTCGCGCGGTCGCATCATCACGCCGCTGAAGGACCGCTTTGGGTCGCAGGTGCGCACGCACTATCCGCTGAGCATCGGCGAAGAGATGCAGATCATGGAGGCCGAGCGGCACTCGGTCCCCGAAGATTTCGAGCTCATCTTCCCGAGCTTCATGAAAGAGATCGTTGCCGAGCTCACGCACCTCGCGCGCCGCAGCCCGCACATCTCTCAGTCGTCAGGGGTTTCGGTGCGCATGTCCATCGCGAACTTCGAGAACCTCGCGAGCAACTCGGTGCGACGCGCGGCGCGGTTGAGCGAGACGTTGGCGGTGCCTCGCATCACAGACCTCGCCTACCTCACATCATCGACTGCCGGCCGTGTCGAGATAGAGGCGCTCGATGAAGGCAAGGAAGAGCAGGTGCTCTCGCGACTGGAACGCGGCGCGATCAGTGCAGTGTTCAGCCGCCACTTCTCCGCTGCGCAGTTCGACGGCATCGTCGCGCGGTTCGAGGACGGGGCGATGCTCGAGGTCGGCGAAGGCATCCCCGCACGGACTTATACGCGCGCGATCGGCGAGCTGCCGGAAATCGCGACCGCGCTGAAGAAGCTCTCGCTGCCGGACCGCCCGGAGGTGCGCGCGTCGGTCATCGAGTTCCTGCTCGAGGGCCTGCATCTGAACAAGCGCCTGAACAAAGACGAGGTGGAAGGCCGAGCCGTTTATCGGCGCTGACCCCATTTCCCCGCGGAGAGAGGTTGGGGAGACGGGCGTCGATTGCCCTCTACCGCTGGACGGCGTAGATCCAGGTGAAGGCGATGACCAGCCCCACCACCAGTAGAAAGAAGAGGAGCTCGACCCTGATCGCCAGCCGCACCAGCCGCCGCGCTCGTCGGGTGCGCGCGCCGCACCGCTCGCAGTAAGCAGCATTCGGGACCAGCTCGGCCCCACACGCGTCGCAGGCGGCCTGGGTCTGCTGCATGGAGTTGAGTATGTACATTTCCCTTATTGGAACTCCAAGAGGAACTTTCCCCTTCAGACGCCGTCCTACTCATGAGCTCGGTGCCCGAGCGCATCGGCGACCTCGTCTACGGCCTCGATGAGGCGCGGCTGCGGTACCGCCACGGGCCGGCCTTCCCAACGCTCGGCGGCCTGATCGGCCACCTTCTCGAGTCCGGGTCGAAGGTCGATGGGCTCCTCCGCCATGTCCACCTGGACGGCATGGCGGCCGCCGACGTGCGCGCCACGATCGACCCCAGCCACGACCACGAGCTCGACCGGCCGCTGCAGGAGGCCCTCGAGGACTTCGCGCGCGTGCGCCGGCGCACGGTCGATCTCCTTCACGGCTGGGGCAAGACTGAGTGGGAAAGAACGATCACCGATCCCCGTGGGGGCACGTTCACGCTGCTCGAGGTGTGCCGGCTCGTCACCCGCCACGAGATGGCCCACATCGCGCAGATCCGCAACCTGACCGCGCTGCTGCCCGACCCCGAGGACCTCGGCCCGCTGCAGCCACAGGACATGACGCCGTGACCGACGAGCAGGCCGCAGCGGCACCGCCGCCCGCGTCCGACCGGCCGCCCAAGACCGGACGCTCGCGCCGCAAGCGCAAGTCGGGAAAGTCGGAGGGCCGCTCCGCCCAGTACTGGATGGTGGTCAGCTCGCCGGAGAACTTCCGCAAGACTCGCGAGCTCGGCTTCACGATCCAGGGCCTGAAGAGCCGGCACCGCCGCCGCGTCGAGACGATGCGCGTGGGCGACCGGCTCCTCTATTACGTCACCGGGCGGATGGCGTTTTCGGCGACCGTGACGGTGGCTTCGCCGATGTACGAGGACCACACCCCCACCTGGCGCACGGCGCGTCGCGACGAGGACTATCCATGGCGCGTGCACATCCGGCCCGACATCGTCCTGGACGATCCCGATTGGGTGCCCGCGAAGGAGCTCGCCTACCGACTCGACTACGTCCGGAAGTGGCCACCCGAGCACTGGACGCTTGCGTTCCAGGGCCACATCCACGCCCTACCTCGGAACGACTTTGGAATCATCGAGGACGAGATCGCGAGAAGCGCGCGGCAGAAGCGATCCCTCGCGGGCTGATGAACCGCTTAGCGGAGCTCTATACCTTTCATTTCAAGAGCGAACGGCGAGAGCGCCTGTTTCTCGCCTCCCTCGGGTTCACGCTCACGTTCGGCCTCGTCCGAGCGATGACGTACACGATCCGAATCGGGATCGGGCCATTTCAGAACGTGACCGCGGGCGGCCTACACATCCATCACCTGGTTTGGGGAATCCTGCTTCTGCTGGTGGTCGGTTACCTGTGGCTCATCCAGGTAGGCACCGGCCAGTCTCAACAAGCCGGCTGGTTCTCACGGGTTACGGCCCTCGCCTACGGAGTCGCCGCCGCGCTCACGTTGGACGAGTTCGCGCTCTGGCTGAACCTGGCCGATGTCTACTGGTCCAAGCTCGGCCGCCAGAGCATCGACGCCGTGGTGATCTTCGGCTCGGTGCTTTCGACTGGGGTCTGGGGCGGGCCTTTTCTGCACGGGGTCGCCAGAGAGCTCGTCTACATCCTTCGCCGCCCTGTCACAAAACAGGGGTAGGTGGTGCTTGGTGATTGATGGCGGCTCATCTCGAAGCGGTCCCTGAAGGCAGAGCCGGCTTGGTGAAGTCCCGCGAAGAGGCGTTCGAGGCGTTGTTCAAAAGTGAATACGCGCGCGTGGCCGGCATCGCCAACCGGGTGCTGGTCGACCCGCATGAGGCCGAGGACGTAGCCCAGGAGGTTTTCATCAACTTCCACCGGCTCCATTCGGCGAGCGCGCATTTTGCGCCCGCGTGGCTCCATCGAGCCGCAGCGCACACCGCGTTGAACCGCATTCGGGGCCGCCGGCGGCGCGAGAAGCGAGAGCTCGCGCAGGCGCCGGAGGAAGCCTCGCGAACCGTGGACCCGCAGCAAATGCTCGAGGTCAGCGAGGATCGGCGCCTCGTGCGAGAAGCCCTCGCCCGGTTGGCGCCAAAGGCGGCGGCAGTACTCGTACTACGCGCCAGCGGCCTCAGCTATGCCGAGGTCGGACAGGCGCTCGGAGTCGGAACAGGACAGATCGGAACATTGTTGAGGCGCGCAGAAGCAGCGCTGCGCAAGGAGGTCACCCGTGGCTCATCTATCTGAAGGAACTTTGCGGCGGATGTTCGACGATCCGGACGCACTCACCAGCTCGGACCGCCGGCACTACGCCGGTTGCGCCGACTGCCAGGCCCGGTCTGCCGGGATGGCGGACGATGCGCGCACGGTGGCGACGATGCTGGCCGCGCCAGAGCTCGAGCCAGACCTGGCCTCGGCGTTCAAACGGGTGCATTCCGCGCCCGCCGCGCAGCCTCGCTTCGGCTTCAGCCTGCCGATCCTCCGACCCTCTTCGCGGCCGATGTTCGCGGGCCTCGCCGCCGCGGTCGTCGTCCTCGCGCTCGTGGTGACCGCCTTCGTCAACGTCCTGCCCCTCTTCCAGCCGAAGACCGTCGAGCCGGTGCCTGTGACAGTGGCCGACATTCAGTCGCTGTCCGCTCTTGGCGACTACGGGACGCTGACCTGGTCACAGCAGCCGCAGCCCCAGGTCGTCCTTTCCGCGGCAGACGCGCAGGCGATCGCGGGCTTCAAAGCCCCGGTCGCGACCTATCTGCCCAAGGGCGTCTCCGCCACCATCACCTATGCGGCGATGCCGAAGGCGGTCGCCGTGTTCACCTTTGACGCCGGCAAGGCGGCGGCCGCGGCGGCCAAGACCGGCAAGTCGCTGCCCAAGCTGCCCAACGGTGTGGACGGGGCCAAGCTGACGGTGACCGCGGGGCCCGCGATCGTCGAGGTGTACGGCAACCTGCAGTCGAGCTCAAACGCGAGCTCGCAGGAGATCAACCTGCCGCAGCTGGTCATCGCCGAGTCGGCGGCCCCGCAGGTGACGTCGACCCAGGTGACCGCGAAGCAGCTCGAAGACTACATCCTGTCCATCCCGGGCCTGTCTAAAGATCTGACAGCCGCGCTCAAGGCCATCGGCGACCCGAGCAGCACCCTCATCATCCCGATTCCCATCCAGTACGCGACGTCGACCACGGTCACGGTCCAGGGCGTAAAGGGCGTCGCGGTCGGTGACAACACCGGCCTGGGCTCAGGCGTGATCTGGATCAAGGGCAACGTCTTCGCGGTGGCCGGCCCGCTGAAGCAGTCAGAGGTCACCAAGATCGCCGACGGCTTGAAGAGCTGACTCCGCTAGCCTGCATGCGTGGCTGAGACAGCCTCCGTTTCGAGGGACGCATCCCCGGCAGCCGCTCCCACCCCTGGGGCGGCTGCCGATTCTCCGGCGATACACACCGTCGACCTGTCGAAGCGATTCGGAAGCACGGTCGCGCTTGCCGGGCTGTCGATGACTGTCCCCCGCGGCGAGATCTTCGGCTTCCTCGGCCCCAACGGCGCCGGCAAGACGACGTCGGTGAAGCTGCTGCTCGGCCTGCTCAGGCCAACCTCGGGCGAGGCGTGGCTGCTCGGCGAGACCATCGGCGACCTCAATACGCGCAGGCGCATCGGCTACCTGCCCGAGCTCTTTCGCTACCAGGGCTGGCTCGACGCGCGCGAGGTTCTCGCCCTCCACTGCGAGCTGGCGCCGCTCGAGCGCTCGGCGTGGAAGGACGAGATCAAACGAGCGCTGGAGACGGTCGGCCTGACCGAACGCGCGGACGACCGCGTGAGCACATTCTCGAAAGGCATGCAGCAGCGCCTCGGCCTGGCCGCGGCCCTGCTTGGCAAGCCGGAGCTCGTGTTTCTCGACGAGCCCACCTCGGCTCTCGACCCGGTCGGCCGCCACGACGTGCGCGAGATCATCCGAGGCCTTTCCGCGCGCGGCACGGCGGTGTTCCTCAACTCGCATCTCCTGAGCGAGGTCGAGCAGGTTTGCGATCGCGTCGCCGTGGTGGATCACGGTCGCGTGATCGCTTCGGGGACGATGGACGAGCTGCTCAGCGGCACAGCCGTGCGCGTGCGTGTGAGCGGACTGGATGGACCGGCCAGAACCAAGCTCGCGGGCTTCGGTCCAGTGGACGATGAGGGCGATCAGCTGACCTTCACGAAGCTGGACGTCGAACGCGTGCCCGAGCTGGTGTCGATGATCGTTGCGCTGGGCGGCAGGATCTACGAGGTCGCGCCGCGACATCAGACGCTGGAGGATCGCTTCCTGCAGCTGCTCCACGAGGAAGAGTCCTGATGCCTGCAGTGCTGGTCTTCGCCCGCCTCACCGTGCAGGAGGCGTCGCGCCGGCGCCTGCTGCTGGCGCTGCTCGTCCTTACGCTGCTCGTGGTCGGTTTCTCGGCGTGGGGCTTCCACAAGATCACGACCGTCACGCGCGGCGATGGCACGCTGCTTCCCCCGACCCAGGTCACGCTCATCACGTCACAGCTGCTGATCGTCGTCACCTTTATGTACAGCGGCGTGCTGGCGCTCAGCGCGGCGGTGGTCGCCGGCCCGCTCATCTCGAGCGAGGTGGAGAGCGGCCTTCTGCTTTCGATGCTCGCGCGACCGGTGCGACGCAGCGAGGTGGTCATCGGCAAATGGCTCGGGCTCGCGGTGCTCGTCACCGTGTATGCGGCCGGCTCGGCTCTCCTCGAGCTGACGGCGGTCGACTGGGCGACCGGATATTTGCCGCCTCACCCGATCGAGCTCGTCCTCTACGTTGCCGCCGAAGGCCTCGCCCTGCTGTCGCTGGGACTGGTGCTCTCGACGCGGTTGTCCGGAATCACGGGCGGGGTGATCGCCCTGGTGGCGTGGCTCATGGCGTGGATCGCGGGGGTCGTCGGCGACATCGGGACGGGGCTGCAGAACTCGGCGCTGCAGAACGTCGGCACGATCAGCCACCTGCTGCTGCCCACCGACGGGCTGTGGCGCGGAGCCGTCTACGCGATGGAGCCTGACGTCATCCTCGCGGCGCTTCGCGCGGCCGGAACCGCGGGGCGCGCCAATCCCTTCAGCGCCGTAGACCCGCCACCCAACGCCTTTCTGGCCTGGGTGGTGGTGTGGTTCGCGGTCATGCTGGTTCTGTCGATCTGGAGCTTTCGCACCCGGGAGATCTAGCCGTTTGGATCCAAAGAATCGGAATCCGTCAGGGATATAGCCCCCGCTCTCGTGTCGCGCCGGCCACGCGGGAGACGGCGCGCACGTACGCGGCCATCCGCATGTCCAGCTTGAGGTCGAGCTTCGTCTTCAGCACCTCCGAGAAAGCGCGCGTCATGATCGCCTTCAGCTTCTGGTTCACCTCGTGCTCCGACCAGAAGAAGGACTGCAGGTCCTGTACCCACTCGAAGTACGAGACCGTGACGCCGCCCGCGTTGGCGAGGATGTCGGGCACCAGGAAGATGCCCCGCTCGCGAAAAATCGCATCGGCCTCGGGCGTCGTCGGCCCATTGGCCCCTTCGACGATGAGGCTTGCCTTCACGTCCCGGGCGTTGCGCGATGTGAGCTGGTTGCCGATGGCCGCCGGCACGAGCAGGTCGCAATCGACGGTCAGCACGTCCTGGTTGCCGATCTCCGTGGCGCCTGGAAAACCGCGAAGCGTCTTCTCGCGCGCGCGATATTCGAGCACGCGCTTGATGGAGAGCCCGAGCGGGTTGTAGATGCCGCCGTAGTCCTCGCTGACGGCGACGATCGTGCAGCCGGCCTCTTCGAGCAGCCGTGCGCTGATGCTGCCGACGTTGCCGAAGCCCTGCACTGAAACGCGCGTCTGATGAGGCTGCCGGTCGAGGTGCTCGAGCGCCGCCATCGAGCAGATGGTCACGCCGCGGCCGGTCGCTTCGACACGACCCAACGAGCCGCCCACCTCGATCGGCTTTCCGGTCACCGAGGCCGGCACGGAGTAACCGAGGTGCATCGAGAGCGTGTCCATGATCCACGCCATCGTCTGGCCGTCGGTGTTGACGTCGGGCGCCGGGATGTCGCGGTCGGCGCCGATGAGGATCGATATCTCCGTCGCGAAGCGCCGCGTCATGTGTTCGAGCTCCCGCGGGGAGAGCTCGCGCGGGTTCACGATGATGCCTCCCTTGGCGCCGCCAAACGGGATGTTGACGACCGCGCATTTCCATGTCATCCACATCGCGAGGGCCTTGACCTCGTTGAGAGAGACGTCAGGGTGGTACCGGATGCCGCCCTTGGCCGGACCGCGGTTGATGTTGTGCTGCACTCGATAGCCCGTGAAGACGCGGTGGGTCTGGTCGTCCATCTCCACCGGGAAGTTGCATGTGAACTCGCGCTGCACCTCGCGCAGAACCTCGCGAAGCCAAGGCTCGAGCTTGATGATCTCGGCCGCGGTGTCGAACTGCGATTGGGCGGTGCGCCATTCGTCAGCTTCCACGATGGGGTGCAGCTCAGCGGTGCTCACATCAGCACCGATGATCGCGGATATTCCGCCTTGGGATCACAGATAACGTTGATGCAGGCGGGTAGGCCCGAGGCGAAGGCCCGCTCCAGGGCGGGCCGGATCTCTGCCGGGCGCTCCACCATCTCGCCATAGCCGCCGAGCGCCTCGACCACCTTGTCGTAGCGGGTGCCATGGCCCAGGTCGGCCGCAACGCTCATTCCGAGCATGGCCTGCATCGGGTGCTTCTCGAGGGCCCAGATGCCGTTGTTGCCCACCACGCACACGACCGTCGCCCGACAAGAGCACGACCTGCCGGTCGGGGCGGGCCAGCTTCGCAGCCATTGCATACGCCGGTCCGCTGCCCAGGGCTCCGAACGGTCCCGGGTCGATCCAAAGTCCGGGTTGCCGCCTTTCGATGAGCCGGCCGGCGAAGGAAACGAAATCACCCCCGTCGCCGACGAAGATCGCGTCTGGGTCCGCGAACCGATCGACCTCTGCGATCAGCCGCGCCGGGTGCACAGGCGAGGAGTCGATCTGCGTCAGCGCGAAGTCCCGGGCGCGCGCGGCGGCCTCCGATTCGCGTAGGCGCGCAAGCCAGTCCGACCTCTCGGGGGTGCTTGCGGCCGCCGCCAGCGCGGCGAGAGAAGCGCGCAGGTCGCCGTAAAGCGCGGCGGCAGCCGGGCGATGCTTGCGGTGGTCGTCGACGTCGATGTAGACGAGCCTGGCCTGTTCGGCAAACACCGGCGCCTGCCCGAAGTTGAGCCTGAAGTCCAGGAGCGCGCCGATGACGAGGATGAGGTCGGCCTCGCCGAGGGCTTTACCGCGTGCGCGCGGAAAGAACACCGGGTGGCCAGGTGGGAGGACGATCACGGCCGGACGCTCCGCCTCGCGGATGAGCCTGGCGATGCGCTCGACGGCGTCGGGGTCTGGCGGCGGCCCGAGGTCGGGCGTGAGGTGCTCGGTCGCTTCTGGGACATCGGCCGCGCCGAAGAACACGTCAAGGGGAACGTCCATGAACACGGGTCCGGTGCGCCGGCTCAGCGCCGTGCGGACCAGTTCGGCTGCCGTCCCGTAAGCATCTTCGGCCGAGGCCAGCGTGAGCGCCTTCTTCGTGAGGCTCCTGACGACCTCGACGTGGTCCATCTCCTGCAGCGAGCCCATCCCCCAGCGCGCTTCCGGCGCGCGGCCTCCGATCACGAGCATGGGGCTGTCGGCAGACTGTGCCTGCGCGAGAGCCGTCACCGCGTTGGTGACGCCAGGGCCGGCGGTGACCGACGCGACGCCGCATTCGCGCGTGACCTTCGCCCACCCTTCCGCCGCGAACGCCGCCGACTGCTCGTGGCGCACGTCGATGATGCGGATGCTGTGCTCCTGGGCCCCGATGAGGATCGGCCAGATGTGGCCGCCGTTGAGCGTGAAAAGGTGGCTGACGCCGGCGCGCTCGAGCGCCAGCACGATCAGCTCGCCGGCGTTGGCCGAGTCGCTCACTTGGCTGATGCCCATGGCATCGCCGGAGTGTTGAACGCGGCGTGCGGCGGGCCGGTGCGGCCGAGGAGGATCACGCCGCCCTGGGCCTGCATCGCCTTGCCCAAGAGGTCGACCGCTCCCTGCGCAACCGCCGAAGGATCCATCCCGTGCTGCAGCTCGACGACCATGAGCCGCGCCAGGCCCAGGCGGATGAAGGCCTCGCCCTGGCCCGTCCCGCAAACAGCGCCGAACAGGTCGTCTGCGTACATGCCGGCGCCCGGGATGGGTGAGTCGCCGATCCGGCCCGGCAGCTTGCCGCTGATGCCTCCGGTCGACACCGCCACCGCAAGCCGGCCGTCCGAATCGCGAGCCACCGCGCCGACGGTGTCTGCCCCCGGCAGGCGCTGCTGGCGCTTGCGATTGTTGATGAACACCGACGGATCGGTCATCTCGACACCATGGTCGCGAGCAAAACGGGAAGCGCCCGACCCACACAGCAAGACGTGACGCCCATCTCGCATCACCTCCAATGCGAGGTCGACGGGATGGCGCACATCGCGAACACATGCGACGCCCCCCGCCCTCAAGCTCCCACCCTCCATCACGCCTGCATCCAGCTCCACCTCGCCATCCGCGTTCAGGCACGCGCCGATGCCGGCGTTCAGGAGAGGTTCGTCCTCCATGTGGCCGACGGCCGCGACAACGGCGGCCAGCGCACCCTTGCCGATCTCGGCCCAGCCCATCTCCAGGGCGCGGTCGACGGCGGCCTGGCGGCGCGGCCGCTCGGTGGTGGGAACGGGGCCCGCGCCTCCGTGGACTACGAGCGCGGGAGGGGCCAGGGCGCTACTTCAGGCCGGCTGGAAAGCGCGGCGGTCCGTCACGCGGCGCTCGTCCGTTCGCCGGTCGGGGACGAACGCGACGCGCCGGCCGACCGTGGCGCGCTCCGGCGCTCGCCTCTCAGCGAACCGCCGGTCGGGGTTCGAACGCCGAACCGTAGATCGCCTCTCTTCGCCACGCGCAACCTGATTTTCGTTGGACACCGGTGCCACCCTCCCTCGCTAGTTTCGAGGCACTCGATGCTATAGCACTCCCCCGTCAAGTGACGAAAGCTTTTCGTCGAGGCGGCGTTCCGACCGCCGCCGCTCCAGCTCGTCGCCCGGACCCATGTCGACAAACCGGGCATATCGGGCCAGCCGAGGGTGGACCTCGCTCACCCGCCTGAACATCTCCTGAGCCACCCACCGGTAGTCGGGATGGCCCTGGGGTGTGGTGCGAAGCTCGCACAGGTGGTAGATCTCTCGGAGGTTGGCCCGGAAGTACCAGCGCACGCGGAAGGCGAGCGGGACCACGTACTGAGCGAGTGCTGGACCGAGGTCGCGTTGGATGCGCCCATGGGCCGTGGCGGCAGCTTCGATGGCCGCCGTGAAACGCTCCTCCATGCCGAGCTCTCGGAGCCCCGGCGGCATATCGAAACCGAGCGAGGTGCCGAGCAATTGGCGGTCCTGGGTGAGCATGCGATGGCGGTGCAGGTCCCGGTACGCCGCGAAGTTGGCGACGATCTCGAATGCGTACTGCGCGTGCTCCAGTGCCCGGGCCGGGCGCTGGCGGCGATTGGAGCGATCGGTAAGCAGCGCTTCGAGCGCCGGGCCCGGGTCTGCGTGCAGCTCATTCCATGGGGCATCGGAATACGGGAAGAGAGCGGCCGCGACCACCTTTCGCTCGGCTTCGGGATCGTGTTCGAGCAGCACGACCTTGGGGGCACGGATCTCCCCACCCCTTCCCTCCCCACGGGGTGGGGAGGGCGTAAGTCTTGCAATTCTCTCGACAGATTCACGCACACGTGCCATGCGTTCGGCCGCCGGTAGGCCATAGCGCTCGTCCAGTGCGCGCTTGACGAAGGCGGGGATGACGAGCGCGAGCTCGCGATGCAGGTCGGTCGCCAGCGCCTGGCACTCGGGCAGCTCGTGGGCTGCAAGCTTGGTGATGAGGTACTCGAAAGCCCGCCCGTTGCCGAAGAGGCCGAGGTTGGTGAGCGTGCCCGCGGGCAGCAGGCCGCGCAGCATGTCGAGAGCCTTCGCCCGCGTCGCGGCCTTCCACGCGCGGTCGGTCTCGCCCTCCTCGATGGGGAACCGCTCCCGGATCGCCTGAGTCACCGGTTCGACGAGGGCGCTGTATGTCTCGAAGAGCCCATCGGCCGCCGGCTCGTAATCGGGATGGGCCAGCTCGAGGCCGCGGTGATAGAGGAACCGGCCATCGCGGCCAGGGCGGTCGAACCTCACATATCGCGTCGACTTCTCGAGCGGAGAGATCCCGATCCGGCTGTCCTCCAGGGCCTTGGCAGCCAGGGTGGACGTCCGCTCGACCGCAACGTGGGCACCCGCCAGCTCCGCCACGGAATCGTCGCCGTAGCCGACGAGGACCCTCTCGTAGAACTCCTCGGCTCGCCGCACGGCCACCATGTCATCGACCGTCGCTGAGGAGGTCGTCAGGGCAGCAAACCCGGAGTCGGGCTCATTTATGAACTCGTCGAGCAGCACACGGCGAAGGCTCTTTTCGGTGCGCGAGTACCGCGAGAAGAGGGCTCCTTTGACGACCTCGGGGAGGTTGCGCAGCGCAAAGACCGGGCGGTCCAGGTTGGTGAAGTAGCCGGCGAGGACATTGGCTTCGGCCGCGTTGAATTCCGACGACGGTTCGGCTGCCATGGACTCCGCTATCCTAGCCTCAGCCCTATATCTGGTGGGTGCGAGAGCGTCGACCCCATCATCTGGGCTGAGGGCGCGCAAGTTGTCCCCTGCTTGTCCCCAAAGGTGTTAACAAGCTAGCGTTCGAGTCGATGGAGGTGCGGATAACAGGCGAAATCGATCGGATCGACTGGGCGCAGCGCTGGCGGGACACCGTAACCCGGCGGACGGCTTCCGGCGAGGGTGGACATCCGGGCGAGCATCGTCGCTCCGACTACTGGGACCACCGCGCCCCGTCCTACGCCCGGATCACCAGGCACCGCCACGACGAGTTCCTGCGAGCGGTCGAGCCTTACATCTCGCCGCGCAAGACGCTCATCGACGTAGGGGCCGGCGCCGGCCGGCACGCGGTGCCTCTCGCGGAGTTGATGGAGTGGGTCACGGCGGTGGAGCCGTCCCAGGGCATGCGTGCGCAGATTCCTCATCGCGACAACATGACCGTGGTCGCGAGCACGTGGCAGGACGCGGAGGTGGCGCCGGCCGACATCGTGATCTGCTGCCACGTCCTGTACGGAATCGAAGAACCAGTCCCATTCATCGCCAAGCTGCAGGCATCCGCACGTGAGCGCGTCTTCATCATGCTGCGAGAGGGCCCGGTCCCACACCCGGCCACCGAGCTTCGCAGGCGGATGCTCGGCACGCCCGACCTCCCCGTGCCGCAGTTCAGCGACCTCTTCATGCTTCTGGTCCAGATGGGCATCGCGCCCCAGGTGACGTTCGTGCGCTACCCGATCGTCAACCGCTACACGGACATGGACGAGGCTCTGGAGGACAGCCGGATGCTGTTTGGCGCCGGCTGGGACGAGGCGCGTGCACGTACCTTGCTGGATGAGATGTCGAGCACAGACGGCGACCAGCTCGTGATCGACAGCGGCATTGCTCTTTCAGGTATCGCGCATTGGCAACCGCAGGCGAGCTGACGCTGCGGCCGGTACGGCCGGCCGATCGCGAACGCATCGTCGAGATGACGAAGGACGTCTGGGGCGGCCACGACTATCTCCCTGAAGTTTTCGACGAATGGGTTGCCGACGCCGCGTCTGCCTTCGAAGCGCTAGAGGTTGACGGGGTCGTGGTCGCCGTGCAGCGGCTGAGGCCGTACGCCGCGGGGCTCGTCTGGTACGAGGGACTGCGGGTCGCGTCGAGTCACCGCCGCCGTGGATTGGCACGCGCGATGCTCACGTCTGCGATCGCGGAGGCGAAGGAGCAGGGACATCGCGAGATGCGCCTGGCGACCGCCAACCTGGAGGCGGTGCCCCTGTTCGAATCGGTCGGTTTCGCGAGGTTGGTAGACGCTCGCTGGTGGAGGGGACCTCGCATCGAGGGCGGCGAGTCGGCGCGGATCCCCGGTCCGGCTGAGGCCGAGAAGCTCTGGCCGGCCATCGCCAGGACTCCTGGCATCGAGCTCTACCACGGCGTGGTGGCCGACTTCAACGGAGCGCGCGACCTGGGCGCCGCCGAGCTGGCGCGGCTTGCCGAGATGGGGATGTTGAGGGTGGGTCCAGGCGGCCGTGCCGTGGCCGGCCTGCGGGAGCCTTGGGGACACAACATCGCCGTCGGATTCATCGCCGGCGCCGGCGGCGCTCTGCGCGACCTCCTCCTGGCTCTTCGTTTCGAAGCCGACGCCGACGGGCTCGAGGACGTGGTCGTCACCCTGCCTCGCGATCACCCGGCCGCCGACGACCTCCGGGCTACCGGATACGATTTCGCGAATGACGACGACCACGCCTATATCTACGCCCTGACGCTTTAGTGGCTCGTCGTTACGTAATCCTCGGAAACGGCATCGCCGGGCAGACGGCCGCGGAGGAGCTGCGCAAGCTCGACGCCGACGCATCCATCGCCATGATCGCCGCCGAGCGTCACCCGCTCTACAACCGCGTCGCGCTGCCCCGCTACCTGCGCGGCCAGGTGCGTAGAGAGAAGGTGTTCATGCGCACCGTCGAGGACTACGCGAAGCAGAACCTCGACATCCATTTCGAGACGTGGGCGACTGAGGTCGACGTCGTGCAGAAGCTCGTGCGCACGAATCGAGGCGACGAGCTTGCATACGACGCGCTGCTCGTCGCGACGGGCGGCCGCCCGAGACCGCCTCCATGGCCGGGCTGCGACCAGGTCTCGCGGACCATCGGCTTCCAGACCCTGGACGACACCGACGCCATCATCGAGAAGGCTGACGCCTCGGAGCGCGTGCTCGTGATGGGTGGCAGCTTCATCGGCTACGAGCTCGCCGAAGGGGTGAGCTACCGCAAGAAAGCTCAGCTGACCTGGATCATGCGCGGCCCGTGGTTCCTTCGCTACGTCCTCGACGAAGAGGGCGGGCAGCTGTGCCGCCAGCTGGGAGAGGCCCAGGGCGTGGAGTTCGTCACGTCGGACGAGGTGCAGAAGTTCAGCCGCCTCAACGGACGCTTCCTGGCCGAGACCGTCAACGGCAAGCGCGTCGAGTTCGACCTGCTCACGTACGGCGTCGGGCTCGACTACTACACCGAGCCTGTCAGCGGCGGGGCGGTCAAGTTGGACAAAGGCGTCGTCACCGACGCCAAGCTGCGCACGTCGGCGCCTGACGTGTACGCCGCGGGCGACATCGCAGTGTTCTACGACCTGATGGTCGAGCGTCACAACCAGATGGGTACATGGGACAACGCGGAGGCCCACGGCCGTGTGGCCGCCCGCAACATGGCGGGAGCCGACGAGGACTTCTTCGACGTGCCCACTTACACGACCACGATGTTCGGCTCGACGCTGGCGGTGATGGGCGTGACCCCCGACGTGCAGCCCGGGCTCGAGTCGGTGCGCACGTTCAGCTTCGAAGAGAAGTTCTATCGCAAGCTCTTCTTCAAGGACGACCGGTTGGTGGGGGCGATCATGATCGGACCGCCCAAGGGCCGCAAGAAGCTCATCGAGATCATGCGGTCGCGCCAGCGCATCGAGCGCCCGAAGCAGGACCTGCTCGACCCGAACAATCTCAAGGACTGATGGCCGCCGAGTACCACTTCATCACGCGCTGGCACATTCGAGGCACCGCGCGCGAGGTGGCGGAGGTGCTGGGCGACCCGCTGGGTCTTGCGCGCTGGTGGCCGTCCGTCTACCTGGACGTACGCGAGCTGGATCCAGGCGACCCTGTCACGCACGTCGGCCGACTCATCGACCTCTATACAAAGGGATGGCTGCCTTACACGCTGCGTTGGCGCTTCAAGGTCACGGAGTCGCATGGGGTCGAGGGCTTCACGCTGGTCGCCGAGGGCGACTTCGTCGGCACCGGGATCTGGACGTTCGAGGAGAAAGACGGGTTCGTAGACGTCAACTACGACTGGCGGATCCGGGCCGACAAGCCGCTGCTGCGATACGGCTCGTTCATCTTCCGCCCGATCTTCGGCGCCAACCACCGCTGGGCGATGGCACGCGGCGAGGAGAGCCTGAACCTCGAGCTCGAACGGCGCCGCGCGAAGACCGACGCGGAACGGGCTGCGATTCCGCCTCCCCCTCGCCCGACCTTCCGGTAGACTTCGCCGTAGAAGAATGCCGTTCGCTTACAGCGAATCCGCCCATATTGTCCGCGGCGCGCTCGGGGCTGTGCTCCGGCAGCGCCGCGAAGCGGCGCACCGGACCCTGACGGAGGTCGCCGCCGAGGCCGGCCTCTCGCCGGCCCACCTGTCCGAGGTGGAGCGGGGTCGCAAAGAGGTCTCGACCGAGAAGCTGCTCGCGGTGGCCCACGCGCTCGGGATCCGTCCGGCGGACCTGTACGCGGAGCTCGCCCGGCTGCTCGGCGCCGACTCCGACCGGCCGTCATGGCCGGAGGACCCGCCGGCCAAGCTTCGCCTGGCGACGGCGAGCCTCCCTCTCGAGGCGCTGCGCAGCGTCGCCGACTTCAGCGCGTACCTGGCCATGTCCAACCCGCCGCCCAAGGCCCGGCCACGAATCGGCTTTGACACCAGGAGGTTATGACGATGCATCTGATTCCGACCGTGATCACGAACGACGGGCGCGGCGAGCGCGCGTATGACATCTACTCGCGGCTGCTGAAGGACGGCGTGGTCTTCGTGCGCGGCGTCATCGACGACGAGCTCGCGAGCAACGTCACGGCGCAGCTCCTGTTCCTCGAGAACGAGGCGCCCGACCGCGACATCCAGCTGTACATCAACAGCCCGGGGGGATCGCTGACCGCGGCCCTGTCCATCTACGACGCCATGCAGTACGTCGGCCCCAAGGTGGGCACGCTGTGCACCGGGCTCGCCGCGAGCGGTGCGTCGATTTTGCTCGCCGGCGGCACCTCGGGCATGCGGATGTCGCTGCCGCACGCGCAGATCCTCATCCACCAGCCGTTCACGCAGGGCATCCAGGGGCAGGCGACCGACATCCAGCTGCACGCGCAGGAGATCCTTCGCCAGCGCGAGTCGATGGCGCGCATCTATGCGAAGCACACCGGCCGGCCGCTGGAGGACGTCGAGCGCGCGATGGAGCGTGACTTCTTCATGAACCCTGAGGAGGCCAAGGACTGGGGCCTCATCGACCTGATCGTCGATAAGAACCCGCACGTGGCATCCCCTCACCCGACCGGGGAGAGGGTCAGGGAGAAGGGCTGAGGGTAGCGATCCTCGGCGGGACGCGGTTCATAGGCCGCGCCATCGTCGAGGAGCTGGCGGCCGCAGGCCACGAACTCTTGATCGTGCATCGGGGCGTGCTCGAGCCTGAGGGACTGCCGGCCGCGAAGCACCTTCACGCCGACCGCGCGGAGCTGGGCGCGCATCGCTCCAAGCTGGCGGCCTTCGAGCCCGATGCGGCGATCGACTGCCGGGCCCTGTCGCGCTCGGACGCCGAAGTGGCCCTGGACGCATTGCCCCATGGCATCAGGCTCGTGGTGATCTCGAGCGTCGATGTGTATCGCGCGTTCGGCGCGCTCCACGAGCAGCGCGAGACCGACCCCGTGCCCATTGACGAGGATTCACCGGTTCGGGGCAAGCGCTATCCGTACCGCGGCCGCATCCCGGACATGGACGACTACGACAAGCTCGACGTCGAGGATGTGTACCTTCCGGCCGGCGCCACCGCCTTGCGCCTGCCGATGGTCTACGGGGAGGGCGACTACCAGCGCCGGGAGGAGTTCATCCTCCGGCGAGTGCGCGCCGGTCGCGGCCGAATCCCGTTCGGCGCGGGGATGTGGCTTGCATGTCGCGGATACGTGCGCGACATCGCGCGTGGCGGCCGACTCGCCTTGGAGTCGCCGGCGACGAAAGGCATCGCCCTCAACCTCTGCGAGGACCGCACGTTCTCGATGCGAATGTGGGCCCTCATGATCCTGGACGCCGCGGGCTCCGACGCCGAGCTGGTGCGTGTAGACGATGAAGCGCTTCCGGAAGATCTGAAGCCGACGGGCACCATGCCGCAGCACATTTCGGCCAGCGCGCATCGAGCGCGAACTCTGCTCGGCTGGACCACCTCCGACCCATTTGAGACGCTGCGCACCACCGTCCGCTGGCACCTCGACAATCCGGCGCCCGATGCAGATGCGGATTTCGGTGCCGACGACCGCGCTCTGGAGAACGCCTAAGCTTCGAAGCAGATGACGCGCCGGTACCGGCCGTTTGATCCATTCGAGCGCGGCGGACCTCTTGAAGGCCGCGAGATCCGGTTTCCCCGCCCGCCCCGGCGCTTCTGGTTCGGCGCTGCGCTGTTCGGCCTGGCGGTGCTCATCTTCTTCTTCGCCAGCCCGATCGTCTGGTTCTTCACCGAGATGCAGTGGTACGACGCACTCGGCTTCAAGGACGTTTTCACCACGCGCCTGTCGATGCAGGTTGCACTCTTCGTCGCCAGCTTCGCGCTCGCTCTCATCTACCTGGCGGCGAACGTCGTCGTCGCCCTCCGCCTGCGATCGGGGCCGAGCCTGCGCGCCGTGGGGATCAAGCGCTCGAGCATACGGAGCGGCGTCGGCGGTGCCGCCCTGGGGGCGTCAGTGCTGGTGGCGCTGGTGCTGTCCGGTGGCGCGGGCACCCAGTGGCAGAGCCTCGCGCTGTTTCAGCACGCGAAGCCGACGGGCATCACCGACCCCGTGCTGGGGCAGGACATCTCCTTTTATCTGTTGACGCTCCCGTTTCTGCATTCGGTGGTCAACTGGGCGCTCGGCCTTGGATTCCTGACTCCGCTGTTGATCGGCGTCATCTACGCCTGGCGCGGCGATACCTTCGACATCAACCTCACTCCCTTGGCGATCGGGCACCTTTCCGCGCTGCTGGGGTTTTTCGCGCTTGTGCTCGCTGCCTTCATGTGGCTCGGCCGCTACGACCTCCTGTATCAGCACAACAGCAGCGTGGTCTGGGGCGCGGCGTACACGGACGTCAACGCGCGGCTCCCGATCATCACGTTCCAGTCCGGGCTCGCGGTCGTCCTGGCCGGCGCCTTGCTGGTCAACGTGTGGCTGCGCCGTCTGTGGCTGGGGGTGGCGACCGCCCTGGTCTGGGTGGCGTTCCTGCTGATCGGCGGCATCTACCCCGCCGTCGTCCAGTACGCCTTCGTCACCCCGAACGCACAGACGTATGAGCTCCCCTACATCGACCGGGAGATCGCCGGCACGCGTGCGGCCTATGGCGTGACCAACGTCGGCGTCAGCCAGTTCACGGGCGACAAGCCGCTGACTCTCACCGACGTCCAGAACGACCGCGTGACCATCAACAACCTGCGGCTGTGGGACTTTGCGCCGCTCATCGACACGTACGACCAGCAGCAGACCATCCGCACCTACTACTCCTTCAACCGGATCGACATCGATCGGTACACCGTCAACAACCAGTACACGTCGCTCGAAATCGGCGCGCGGGAGTTCGACTTCAACAAGCTCCCCGACGCCGCGAAGAACTGGGTCAACCGCCACCTCCAGTACACGCACGGTTACGGCGTCGCGGCCAGCCCGGTCAACGCCGTCGTGGGCGAGGGCCTGCCCGACTACGTGATCCGTGACATCCCGCCCACCGGACAGATCCCGGTGACACAGCCGGCCATCTACTTCGGAGAGGCCACCACCGACTACGTGCTGGCGCCGAACACCAACAAGGAGTTCGACTACCCGTCGAACCCCGACGTCTACAACAACTACAAGGGCACGCACGGCGTGCCGATGACGTCGGTCAATCGCGCCATGTGGTCGCTAAAGCTGGGTGATTTCAACCTGCTCGTCTCCGGCCAGGTCACCAGCCAGACGCTGATGCTCTACCGCCGCCAGATCATCGACCGCGTCAGCGAGATCGCGCCGTTCCTCAGCTTCGACTCCGACCCATACATGGTCGTGGTCGACGGCCGCCTCTACTGGATCGTCGACGCCTACACGACGGGAAGCACCTATCCCTATTCACAGACAGTTCTGTTCCAGAACAACAACGAGATCAACTACATCCGCAACTCGGTGAAGGTCGTGATCGACGCCAATGAGGGCACCGCGGTGTTCTACGTGTTCGATCCGAAGGACCCGATCATCCAGGCCTACGAGGCAACCTTCCCGCACCTGTTCACCCCTTCCGACGCGATGTCGGCGAGCATGCGCGCTCACATCCGGGTGCCCGTGGACCTGTTCAACACCCAGGTCCAGATCTACGCCACGTATCACATCACCGACCCCAAGGTCTTCTTCGCCCGCGAGGACGTGTGGGATATCCCGACGGCGCAGGCGGCGCCAGGCAGCCTGCCTACGCCCGTCTCTCCTTATTACGTGCTGTTCCGTCTTCCCGGTGAGCAGAACCCCGAGTACCTGCTCATCATGCCGTTCACCCCGCACGGCAAGAACAACCTGACGTCGTGGATGGCCGCCCGCAGCGACGGGTCGCATTACGGCGAGTACGTGTCCTATGTCCTGCCGAAGGACAAGGTGATCTTCGGCCCGCAGCAGGTCGCCAACCGCATCAACCAGGACCCCGCGATATCACGCGATTTCACACTGTTCCATGGGACCGGCTCGCAGGTGCAGCAGGGCAACCTCCTGGTCGTCCCGGTCGGCGACTCGTTCCTGTACTTCGAGCCGATCTACCTGAAAGCCACGTCCGGGTCGAGCCTGCCCGAGCTGAAGAAGGTGATCCTCGCCGACCAGGACAACGTCGCGTACGCCGACACTCTGCAGCAGGCGATCGACCAGCTCGTAGGAACCGCCACCCCGCCCACGACCACGACGCCGCCACCGACCACGCTCACGGCTGCCCAGGTGGCCCAGATCGAGAACCTCGTGGCGGAGGCCAACACGCACTACAACGCCGCATATGCGGACCTGAAAAACGGTGACCTGAACGGCTTTGCCACTGAGATGGCGCAGGTCGGCCAGATTCTTCAGCAGCTGCAGAAGATCACCGGCACCACAGCCCCGGGCGGAACCGCATCGCCATCGCCATCCCCGTCGAGCCGCGCCTCTCCTTCGCCCTCACCGTCACCGTAAGGGGACGAAGCGCACCGGGAAAAGCGAGCGCGACATCACGTCGTCGCCATGGCGCATATAAAGGCGCAGGTCCTGGTGCTCATCGGAAGCCCGTCCCAGCGGGATGACGAGGCGGCCATCGGGTGCGAGCTGATCGATCAACGCCAGCGGCAGCTCGGGTGATGCGGCCGCGACCAGGATGATGTCGTAGGGCGCGTATGCCGGCCAGCCCTGAGCGCCGTCGGCGACAGCAACCTCGACATTCGAGAAGCCGAGCCGCCTCAGCGTTCCGGAAGCGTGCTCGGCGAGAGCGGGCTCGAGCTCGAGGGTGATCAGGTGACTCACGAGCCGGCTCAGCACGGCCGCCTGGTAGCCCGAGCCGGTGCCGACCTCGAGAGCACGGTCCTCCGGCCGGGGCGCAAGCGCCTGCGTCATCAGCGCGACGACCAGCGGCTGCGAGATCGTCTGGCCGCATTCGATGGCGAGCGCGCGATTCTCGTACGCGTGCCGGCGAAGCCGGCCGGACAGGAACTCCTCGCGCGGAACCTCGGCCATCGCCGCGATCACGCGGGGATCGGTGACGCCGTTTGGCAGCAGCTGCTCGGCGACCATCCGCTGCGCCGGTGTGCTCATTGCGCTCCGATGACGAGAGTACAATCTCGGCGTTTCCTTGGCGTCGTCCGTCCATCTCTCCGTCCCGCAGAAATGGCGCCGCCCAGTCAGGCAGCGGTCGCGTCTTGTCAGGCGATCGGGCCCGGCGCACTCGAGGATCGAGTTCGCTCATCCCTCAGAGCAGGAATTCGCGCGCTTTCTCGACTACTACCGAATTCGCTGGGTGTACGAGCCGCTGTCGTTCCCAATCGCCTGGGATGGCACCAAGGTCTCGGAGATGTTCACCCCCGACTTCTACCTGCCCGAGCACGACCTGTATGTCGAGCTGACGACGATGAAGCAGTCGCTGGTGACACCCAAGAACCGCAAGCTGCGAATGCTCCGCGAGATCTATCCCGACGTCAATGTCCGGCTCCTGTACCGCAAGGACTACCAGCAGCTCCTGGCCAAGGCCGGCTACGGCGCCCTCGAGGTCCAGCACCTGCGCAAGGAGGACATCGGACAGATCCTCATCTCACCGGTCGAGCTCGAAACGCGCGTCCGCGCGCTGGCGCGAAAGATCTCACGCGACTACCGCGGCCGAACCATCGTCCTCGTCGGAGTCCTCAAGGGAGTCACGTTCTTCCTGGCCGACCTCGCGCGCCAGATCAAGGTCCCGTTCGTCATCGACTACCTCGACCTCAGGCGGTTCGCGGGCGCCCAGCCGCGCGAGCGCGTGCGCATTGCGCGCGACATCGACTATCCGATCGAGGGACGGCACGTCGTGCTCGTGGAAGACATCGTCAACACAGGCCTCACCCTCGACTACGTGCTGTCCGAGCTGCGGGAGCGCGGCCCGGAATCGATCGAGGTGGTCACCCTGCTGGACCGCCCAGGCCGCCGGCTGGTCCAGGTGCCGGTGCGATATGTCGGCTTCCAGATCCCCAACGACTATGTCGTCGGCTACGGGCTCGACTACCGCGAGCTGTACCGGAACCTACCTTTCATATGTGCGCTGAAGGCGAGCGTGTTCGAGCTCGCCGCCGGCCCTTCGGTTGTGGAGGACCTCAAGTAGGGGCCGAAGCCGGAGCCAGGCTGCAGGCGCTCCTGGAGTGGATGTCCCGGCAGGACTTCGCCCCAATCGCCTCAGGAGACCCCAGCCTTCTTCGCCAGGTCGAGCTCATCGTCGTCGACGGTCACCGGGGGATGTATGCAGCCGCGGGTAAGCCGTGGTCGGAACCGCTCGCGTATCACTGGCTTCGTTACGAGGATCCGATGCCGGTATCGCAGCTCGCGCGGGGCGTTAAGGAACTTATGCGGGCGCGTATAAGATTCGACCCGGAGGCTGTGGACAAAGCGTGCGCGGAAGCACGCAAGATGGGCTTTCCGAATTGAGAATTGGGCTGTGGATGCCCTGGGGAAAAGTAATGCCCCAAGAGACCTTCCTGTTTACCCTGAAGTGCCCTATGCGTTTTTCGGCTTCCAGCCACGGCTTGCGCCGCACCTTTCACCTACTCGACGTTCGGTATCCTCAGGTTTACCGTACTCAGCCGCTTGGGGCGTCGCGAAAGTTAACAGGGGTCTAAGGGCGCGTCAACAAATAAAAAAATCTCACAGCCAGGCAACCGCTTGGGGGCTTGACACCACATCCAATGAGACGTTAGTGGGGCGGTCGTAGAATCGGCACACCAAGGCCGTAAGGAGACGCTTAGACATGCGAGAAGTTGTGATCGTCGAGGCCGTGCGAACGCCGATTGGACGTCGCAACGGAAAGCTCAAGGACATTCATCCAGTGGTGCTGGGCTCGCTGGTGCTGAAAGAGATCGTGCAACGTGCGGGCATCGAGCCAGGTCAGGTCGATGACGTCGTCTTCGGTTGTGTGAGCCAGGCCGGCGAGCAGTCGCTCAACATCGGGCGCAACGCATGGCTCACCGCCGGACTCCCTGTGACCACCCCCGCCACCACTGTCGACCGCCAGTGCGGCTCCAGCCAGCAAGCACTTCACTTCGCCGCCAACCTCATCCAGTCGGGCGTCTGCGACATCACCATCGCGGGCGGCGTGGAATCGATGAGCAGGGTGCCGATGGGATCCAACGCCGTGTCGCCCGGGACTCCGTTTCCGCCGGAGCTGATGGAGCTGTACGACCTCGTGCCGCAGGGAATCTCGGCCGAGCTGATGGCCCGCAAGTACGGGATCTCGCGGCGCGCGATGGACGAGTTCGGCGTCCGCAGCCACAAGCTCGCGCACGAGGCGACCGAGAAGGGCTACTTCACATCGCAGATCATGCCCATCGACGTTCCGGTCGAGGGCAACGGCCATACCCAGCTGTTCATCAAGGACGAGGGCATCCGCGCCAACGCAAGCTACGAGGCGGCCGCAGCCCTGCAGCCGGCGTTCAACCCCGAGCACTCGATCACCGCGGGCAACTCGAGCCAGATCTCTGACGGCGCCGCCGCCGTCCTGCTGATGTCGCTCGAGAAGGCGAAGGAGCTCGGGCTGCGGCCGCGGGCTCGCATCCGCGCCCAGGCGGTCGTCGGCACCGACCCTGTGTTGATGCTCGAGGGTCCCATCCCAGGCACCGCTGCGGTCTTGAAGCGAGCGGGCCTGGACCTGAAGAGCATCGACCTCTTCGAGGTCAATGAGGCCTTCGCCTCGGTGGTACTCGCGTGGCAGAAAGAGACCGGCGCCGACATCGAGAAGACCAATGTCAACGGTGGAGCTATCGGCGTCGGGCACCCGCTTGGCGCTTCAGGCGCGATCCTCATGAACCGGCTCCTGTACGAGCTGGAGCGCCGCGACCTCCGGTACGGCCTCGAGACGATGTGCTGCGGCGGTGGGCTCGGGACGGCGACTATCATCGACCGCGTCGTCGAATGAAAACATTCGAGGCGCTGCGCGACGTTCGCCCGTACCTGCTTCGTGATGGCATCACAGCCAGAGCGGTTCAGGGCGACCGAATAACCATGGCCGTCGTCGACCTCGAGCCGAATGCGTCTCTCCCCGAGCACCACCACGAGAACGAGCAGCTCGGCTTTGTGATCAAAGGTTCGATCGAATTCCGCATCGGGTCTGAGAAGCGCGTCCTCGAGGCGGGGGACACGTATGTGATCCCGAGCCATGTTCCGCACGAGGCCTCGGCCGGACCGCACGGCGCGACTGTGGCGGACGTTTTCGCTCCGGTCCGCGCGGACTGGGCGGACCTCAAACGGGCCGAACCGTCAGCGGGTGATTGGCCCTAATTCCACTCGCGTCTTCTTCAGGCGCCGCGAGAGGTGCGGGGAGTCGTAGCAGAAGAAGGCGCGGGGAAGGACAGGGTCCTCCCCCGCGGAACCCGCCACCTCTCCAGGGCAACGTTGGGAGGCGCTTGGAAGGTGCACGCTGTGGGACGGCCGGAATGAATCCGGCCTAGCCGCCACGCGCAGTCTTGCTTAGCTTTCGAGAGAGGTGCGGGGAGTCGTAGCAGAAGCGTAAACGCCGCTTCTCCCACCGTCCGGTGCCCTGGACGCCGATCCTCGGCGTGACAAAGATGCGCCGCCTGGGTGCACCGTCATCGATGACATAGAGACCGGGCGGCTGCAGAGTGACGCCGTTCAGCGCGCGGTCGATGCTCAATGCGCGCGTCACCAACCCCGGACCACCACACCTCCCAACGCCTGGGCCTGGCTCCAGCGCGCGGACCAGCACCGCCTGAGGAACACCTTCCTCGCGCGTGACGAAGTTCAAGCACCAGTGCATGCCATAGGTGAAATAGACGTAGGCATGCCCCGGAGCGCCGAACATCACCTCGGTGCGAGGCGTTCGCCGCCCGCCGCGTGAATGCGCGGCCAGGTCGTCCGGTCCAAGGTAAGCCTCGACCTCGACGAGCCGTCCCCGCAGGCGCACACCGTCGAACTCGCGTACCAGCAGCTTGCCCAGAAGGTCACGGGCGACAACGACCGTGTCGCGGTTGAAGAACTCGGGGTCCAGCACGTCGCCTTCGATGGCGCCCGTGTCCGGCGCGGCCGGTCTAGCCAGGGACGCCCTGCACGCGGCCGGCGCCGGTCTTCTTGCGATGAGCGTGGCGGCGCCGTTTGTCCACGTAGAGAGCCTTGTCGGCCAGCTGGTACATCGCCTGCCAATCCATCCCCGGCCGCCATGCGACGACGCCGATGCTGAACTCCACCGGAACCGGCGCCTTTCCCTCGTCGAGGGCGGCGCGTACGCGGCCGCCCACTTCGTTGGCATGACGCTCGTCGGCATCGGGCATCGCGACACCGAACTCGTCGCCGCCCAGCCGGCCGCATGTGTCGGTGGCGCGCACCGCGCGCTGCAACTCGTGCGCCAGCACCCGGATGGCTTCGTCGCCGATGTGATGCCCGTGCTGGTCGTTGATCTCCTTCAGGTTGTCGAGGTCGATCATCATCAGCACCAGGCGGCGTTTGTGGCGCTCCGAGGCGGCGACCGCGCGATCGATCGCCCGCTCGAACTCGGGCCGGTTGGCAAGGCCGGTGAGGTAATCGGTGCGCGCCTCCCTCGTGTGCTGCCGCGCGCGGTCGAGGGCGACCGCGATCTGGTCGGCGACCGCAGCGACGAACGCCAGGTCGCTTGGCTCGAAGGTCTTCGGCAGCCTGGTCGCCACCGTCATCGCGCCGAGCAGGACACCTTTTGTCCTGAGCTCTGCGCGGATCGCGCTCCACTCGCCGGCGATGCGATCGACGCGCGACTCGGCCGGCCCGGACGCGATCTCCACCACGCGCACCCGCCCTCCGGCTCGTCCAGACTCGAATTCTTCCTCCTCTCCAGGCTGGAGGCCCACCGTCTTCGCGAGCATCAGCCGCGCGCCTTCCCGAGTCCAGACGGCGCCCGCCTGCAGGCGCAGGACCTTCAACGTCTCCCGAAGGCCGACTTCAGCGATCTCCGTCACGTCGAGCGAGCGCCCCAGGGCGCTCGCGATCTGATACAGACCGTTGAGCTCGCTCTGCCGGGCGTCGAAACGAGCCTCCGTATAGTCGAGATAGCCACGGATGAAGCTCGAGTTCAGGTGTTCGACGACGTCGCCGAGCCGGCTCTGGGCCAGCAGGAGCACCTCGTCGGCATAGTCGTGGCCCGCCACCTCTTCTGTGACCCGAGCCATGACCGAGCGGCGGAACACGGCGAGCCCCTCCATGACCGATTCCAGCGGGATGCCCTTCTCGGCGTACCGGCGGGACGCCACCCGCGCCAGGTTGTAGTAGTGCTGCCAGGGCACGCGCGTGTCGGCGCGGAGGGAGCGGAACAAGATCTCCAGGAAGCCGACCGAGGTGCGTACCAGGTCGTCGATCGACCCGCCTTCCTTCTGCATCCTGAGGAGCTCCGGCTCGAGCGTCCGGACCGATTCGGCCACGACCTGGCCGCTGTCCCGGGAGTCGGCGGACAGCCTGTCCGCGAGCTCGCCGAGGAGGTCGCTAGCTCGCTCGGTCATGTCGGTGCACTATAGAGTGACGGAAGTGAACCGGGGTACATGCGCGACGAGATATTCGCACTAACCAAATGTGTAAGAGGGACTGATGGCTACTGTGACCAAGGGGGCGTTGAAGCTGGAGGAGATCCTGGGCGCCGAGGCGTCGGACCTCCTCAACCACAAATGCGGGACGGTGCCGGCTTCGCAGCTGCACCTCCCGGGACCGGATTTTGTCGACAGGGTCTGGAAGGACAGCGACCGGCCGACGCGGGTGCTGCGCAGCCTGCAGACTCTGTTCGGCCACGGCCGGCTCGCCCGCACCGGGTACCTCTCGATCCTCCCGGTCGACCAGGGCATCGAGCACACGGCGGGCGCCTCGTTTGCCCCCAACCCGATCTACTTCGACGGCGAAAAGATCGTCGAGCTGGCGATCGAAGGCAACTGCAACGCGGTCGCGTCCACCTTTGGCGTGCTCGGATCGGTGGCCCGACGCTACGCGCATCGAATTCCGTTCATCTGCAAGATAAACCACAACGAGCTGCTGACGTACCCGACCAAATATGACCAGGTGCTCTTCGGCACCGTCAAGGAGGCGTGGGAGATGGGCGCCGTCGCGCTCGGCGCCACCGTCTACTTCGGCTCTCCCGAGTCCAACCGCCAGCTTCAGGAGATCGCGGTCGCGTTCCACGCCGCCCACGAGCTGGGCATGGCCACGGTGCTGTGGTGCTACGTGCGCAACTCCACCTTCAAGAAGGATGGCGTCAACTACGAGACTGCCGCAGACCTCACCGGCCAGGCCAACCACCTCGGTGTGACGATCGAGGCCGACATCATCAAGCAGAAGCTCGCGGACACCAACCGCGGGTTCGAGGTGATCGGGTTCGGCAAGACCGCGCCGGGCATGTACGACAAGCTCGCGACCGACCATCCCATCGACCTGTGTCGTTACCAGGTGATCAACTGCTTCATGGGCCGCTCAGGCCTTATCAACTCCGGCGGTGAGTCCCACGGCGCGAGCGACCTCAAGGACGCCGTGCGCACCGCGGTCATCAACAAGCGAGCGGGGGGCACGGGGTTGATCTCCGGACGGAAGTCGTTCCAGCGCCCGATGAAGGAGGGAGTCGAGTTACTGCACGCAATCCAGGACGTGTACCTGGACCCGACGGTGACCATCGCCTAAAGCTCGCCTTCCTGGGTACGGGAGCAGCTTTTTCCACCGACCGCTACAACGGGGCGGTTGTCGTGAACGGCCGCCTGCTGCTCGACGGAGGCGCGCCGCTGCTTCCTCACATGCAGCGCGTGGGCGTCGACCCGGGCGCCATCGACGCGGTGTTCCTCACGCATTTCCATGGCGACCACACGCTGGGTCTCCCGACGTTCGTGCTTTACCGCGTGTTCGTCGATGAACGTCCGCTGACATTCGTCGGGCCAGAGGGCGTCGAGGAAAGGCTCGAAGCGCTGTGGGACGTGAGCTGGGGCCCTGACTGGAAACGCGTCATGCGACCCAAGTTCAAGGTCGCCTACCACACCGCCACGCCGACGGGAACCGCGGCGGGATACAAGTACGAGACGATCAGGCTCGACCACGGCAGCAGCGGCAGCAACGGCTATCGCATCCAGGTGAACGGACGCGTGCTCGCCTACTCCGGCGACACGGAGGCGACCGCGCCTCTCGATGCCCTGGTCGAAGGCGCCGACGTCGCCATCGTGGAGGCCACCGGTCCGGGCGACGTGTTCAGCCACATGAGCTGGGAGTCCGCAGCGGACCTGAAGCGACGACATCCGAAGACCCGCTTCATGTTCAACCACCTCTACTCCGGCACGATCGAAGACGCCGCGACCGACCTGCAGGTGATCGAGGTCTGAAAGCCACGAACCTGGCGGGGGCCGTGATCGGGATGGTTGCCGGCGCCGTGGTGCTGGCCGGGTTCATCAGTCTCGGCCTCTTGCTTGACAGCCGGGTCGCGAGCGATGTGCCGGTGATCGTTCTGACGCTCGCCGGCGCCTACGCGGCGTGGCTGGTCGGGGTCATCGTGTTCGACGCGATTCGAGGTGCCAATGGCAGCCAGGCGCGCGAGCCCTGAGGCCGTCTCGACGCGGCCGCTTCTCGACAAGCTGGGCGTGAAGCCCGGCTCGAAAGTTGCGATCGTCAATCTGGATGACCCTGCGTTCATGAAACAGGTCAAGAACCGCACCGCCGATGTCGTCACCCGCAAGCCGCGCTCGAAGGTCGACCTCGTCTTCATGGGCGCCCAGGACCCCGCGGACCTGAAACGCCTGCACGAGGTGAAGGAGTGGATCGAGCCCAACGGCGCCGTCTGGGTGGTGCGCCCGAAGGGTGGGCGAAGCGCTCTCCGCGATACCGATCTCATCGGCGCCGGGCTCGCCGCGGGGCTCGTCGACAACAAGATCGCGAGCTTTTCGGACACGCACGGCGCGATGCGGTTCGTCTATCGCCTGCGCGACCGCCCGAAGTGACTGTGACCATTCGGCCCGCGACACGGCACGACGTGCCGGTCATCGCCGAGCTGATTCGCGGGCTTGCCCGCTACGAGAAGCTGGAGCACGAGTTGGTGATGACGGAAGAGCTGCTCGCCGCCGGCCTGTTCGGCGAGCGGCCGTACGCGGAGGTGCTCCTGGCCGAGGATGAGGGCCACACCGTGGGCTTTGCTCTGTTCTTTCACAACTTCTCGACCTTCCTCGGGCGGCCTGGCATCTATCTAGAGGACTTGTTCGTCCTCCCAGAGCATCGAAGCAAGGGGATCGGCCGGCTGCTCCTGGCGAGGCTCGCGCGCCTGGCCGTCGAGCGCGGTTGCGGACGCCTCGAGTGGGCGGTGCTGGACTGGAACCAGGACGCCATCGGCTTCTACGAACGGCTGGGTGCGCGACCAAACTCCGACTGGACGGTTTACCGCCTGACCGGCGAGTCGCTTTCCGCGCTTGCCCGACAATAGTTTTCCAACGATGGAAGTCCTGCGCCCGAAGAAGCTGGAGACGCATCCCGGGGATGAGCTGATCCCGTGGGCCCGACGCCAGCTCGACCTGGCCCGCGAGATACTCGACAACCCTGGTGGCGGCCTCCTGTTCGCGACGCAGACCATCGGGCAGGTACGGGCGGCTCTTCAAGAGCGCGACCTCGAGCGCTGGGAGGAGGTCGTCCCGATCCTCGAGCGGGCTGAGGATCAGGCCGTCCACCGAGAGTTCGAAGATTCCCGCCAACTCCTGGCTCAAGCGATAGAAAAGCTCGCCCCCAAGTGAACCTGTAAGTGAATCTCGCGCAGGCGCTCTTCATGGGCCTGCTGCAGGGCGCCACGGAGCTGTTCCCGGTTTCATCGCTCGGACACTCGGTGATCATTCCCAGCTTGCTGCACTGGAGCTTCAAGCAGTCGGACCCGACGTTCGTGCCGTTTCTGGTGCTGCTTCACCTCGGCACGGCCGGCGCTCTGCTCGTCCTCTACCGCGCTCAGTGGGTGGAGATAATTCGCGGCTTCTTCACCGCGGCGCTGCGCGGGAGCATCACCACGCCGGCCGAGCGGCTCGCCATGCTGCTGCTGACCGGGACGATCCCGGCCGCGATCCTGGGGGTCTTCCTCGAGAGCCGAATCAAGTCTCTCTTCGCCAGCCCATACGTCGCCGCGGGGTTCCTGGTCGTCAACGGCGTCCTGTTGTTCGCGTTCGAGCAGCTGCGGCGGCGCGCGGAGCATCGGGCGGCGCTCGACACGAAGCCTCGCGAGGAGCAGGAGCAGAGCTTCGCGCAAGCCGAGCGGATCAGCTTCTTCGCCGCAGCCGTGATCGGCGCCTGCCAGGCGCTGGCGTTTCTGCCGGGAATCTCGCGCTCGGGGGTCACCATCGGCGGCGGCCTGCTCGCCGGGCTCAGGCACGAGGAGGCTGCCCGTTTTTCGTTCCTCCTGGCGACGCCAACGATCCTGGGCGCCGGCATCCTCGAGGTGCCTCGGCTCTTCTCGACCGGCGTGCCGCTCGCTGAGTACGTTGCCGCGGCGCTGCTTTCGGGTCTCGCGGCCTACGGAAGCGCGCGATTTCTGCTGAGGTACTTCCGCTCCGGCAGGCTCGACCCATACGGTTGGTACTGCATCGCCGCCGGCCTCGCCAGCCTGGCTTTGTTACATTTCAGCCTGTGGTGAAATCCAGCTCGCTCGCGATCGGCCTGGTGATCCTGGCGGTCGTATTCGTCGTCATCGCCGGGCTTTACTACGAGGGCGTGCTGCAGATCCTCGTGTCGGATTCCCACGCGGCGCACCACACGACCCACGCAATCCTTTTCATCGTCCTGGCCGTCGCCAGCCTGGTGGCGGCCAACTTCGCGCGCCCGAAGAAGGCGACCTAACGCTTGGGAGCCGCTCCGGCGGCAATTCGATCCGGCACCTGGCGTCCCGTCCCGTCCCTGTCGCCGACCCGGATGTCTTCGTGGTAAACCGCATCGGCGTTCACCTTCCACGGGTCGTAACCGCCGCCTGACACGATGTTCCGCGCCACCAGGAGCGCGGTCATCATCGAGTGGTCCTGGTTGTTGTACTTGTGCATGCCGTTGCGCCCGGCCAGCTGAAGGTTGGTCAGGTGCGCACCGATGTAGTCACGTATGACATCCACCTTCGCCTGGTAAACGTCGTCGTAAACGGGATAGGCCTTGCGCTGCCTCACCACGACGCCGTCGAAGACCTGCTCGGGGGTGCAGATGCCGAGCTGCGCCAGCTCGTTCCGCGCGCGCCCGATGAGTGCCTCGTCGGTGGACGTCCACAGCCCGTCGCCCTCGAAGCAGAAATACTCGAGGCCTAGACACGTCTTGCTCTGGTCGGGGACCATGTCAGGGCTCCAGTTCTTGAAGTTCTGGATGCGGCCGACCTTGACGCTGGGATCGTGGATGTAGATCCAGTTGTCGGGGAAAACGTCCGCGCGGTCGATCATCACAGCGACGCTGATGAAGTCGCGATAGCTAAGACTGTCGGCGGCCCGGCGCACGCTGTCGGGCGCAGCGGGTTCGAGGCGCGAGACAAGCTCGCGGATGGGCATGCTCGAGACGAAGTCGCTGCCCTTCTGCTCCTCTACCTCGCCTGCCGCCGTCTTTGTGACCACCGATGTGACCCGACCGCGGTCGTGCTTGATGCGCTCGACCGTCCGGCCCATCAGCACCGGCTGGCCTTTGGCGCGACGCATCTCGGCCACCCGCTCCCACATTTGCCCAGGGCCCAGCCTCGGATACCGGAAGCTGTCGATCAACGTGGTGACCAGGTCGCCTCGATTGGCCGGCTTGCGGTGCGGGAGCAGCGCGCTCTTCAAGACGAGCCACATGTCAAGGCTCTTGATCCGCTGCGCGGCCCAGTCTGCCGACAGCTCTTTGGTGCTGATCCCCCACACCTTTTCCGTGTAGGTCTTGAAGAAGATGTTGAACAGGCGCCAGCCGAACTGGTTTCGGACCCAGTCCTCGAAGCTGCGTGGATCCTTGACTGGCGTGACCCGCGCCTTCGCGTAGCTGGCCATGCATCGGACGGTCTCCACGGGTCCGAGGTTCCAGAGGGCGTTGGCCGCCTTGAGCGGATACGCGAAATAGCGTCCCCGGTAGTAGATGCGCGAGAGGCGGTCGCGGGTCAGCATCTCCGGGCCGAGGATCTCGGTCCAGAGGTCTTCGACCTCCTGGTTCTTGGAGAAGAAGCGGTGGCCCCCGATGTCGAACCGGTAGCCCTTGTGCTCGACGGTGCGAGCCAGCCCACCCACGTAGGTCGGGTCCTTCTCGATCACGGTGGTCGGGACGTCGTGCTTCATCAGCTCGTAAGCGGCGGTCAGCCCGGCCGGTCCGGCGCCGATGATCACAACGTGTTGATGGCCGTTCCTGGCACCCAAGTCGCGCACAGTATCAACCGTCCCGACGCCGGTCCAGCCCCGTAATTGCGCTCGAGCGTGGGTGGTTTCTAGTTCAGGGGGCCTTTGCTGCGGACCTCGTCGACCTTGACCAGGGCGGCACGCAGGCCCTTGAGCCAGTCCGACTGGTGCATCCCGACCAGCCGGACGCACCACGCCAGGGCGTCGCTCCGGCTGCGTGCAACCCCCCCCGCGACCAGGGTGTCGAGCACCGCCCGCTCGGGCATCCTCAAGCGGGTCATGACCGGGAGGCTGAGCGTCGTGAAGATCCTGGTCTCCTCACCGCAGCGGGCACCCCAGGCGACCTTCCGCCGGAACCGTCGCTCGGCGTCGCGGGCGATCTTGACCCGCTCGTCGCGGGTTTCCTCTCGGAACCGGTCGATCCGGGCCACACGGGCCGCCTCGCGCGCCTCGCTCGAGGTGCCGGCGGCAAGCTCGACGTCGGGCAGGTCGCCGATGACGAGGATCTCCTCGCTGTCGGAGCTCACCTCGGGCGGTCCCGCGAACCAGGCCTTGAGCACGCGGCTCACGAACCAGGCATTGATTTCGTCGCTCACCGATTACATCATTACGCCCAGGTACCCCAGCGCGCAAGGCGGCGATGATACTCACGACATGAACCCGCTCGCCTGGGGCGCGTTCGGGCTGGCCGCCCTGGCCTCCGCAGGCGACCTGGCATCGATCCTCCGCCACGACAAGCGCCTCGAGTACGCGACCAAGCCGGCGGTGATGGTTTTTCTGATCGTGGCGGCACTCCTCCTCCACCCGGCCGGCCAGGGCGAGCGCGCCCTGTTCGTGATCGCCCTCGCCCTCGGGCTCGCCGGTGACGTTTTCCTGATGCTGCCCGACACTTACCTGCTGCCGGGCATCGTGGCGTTTCTCGCTGGGCACCTCGCCTACGCGGCCGGCTTTCGGTTCGCCGGCTTCAGCGCCCTGGGCCTGCTGGCCGGCCTCGCAATCGTGATCGCGACCGCGAGCCTGTTTCTGCACCGAGTCCTCGGCGCCCTGCAAGGCACGAGCCGCGCCAGGCTGCGCAACCCGGTGATCGCTTACGCCGTCGTCATCTCCGTGATGACGGTGAGCGCGACCGCCAGCGGCAACCTCGTCGCGGCCGCGGGCGGCTTGCTCTTCTTCTACTCCGATGTGATCTTCGCCTGGTACCGCTTCGTCAAGCCGGTGCGCTGGGGACAGCCGGTGAACATCGTCATGTACCAGCTCGGCCAGGCACTGCTGGTGCTCTCCCTCGTGGTGGGCAGCTAGGCGGCAGCTGCCTCATGCGGCTTGCCGCCAAGCATCTGCATGGTGTCCACGATCACCTCGGTCCGGTATTTCTTGAGTCCGCTGGCGGCGTCATCCCATGAGCTGGTCTGCAGCCGGCCCTCGGCATAGAGGAGGCGGCCCTTCCGGAGGTATTCGCCCGCAATCTCCGCCAGCCTGCCGAACAGCACGAGGTGGTGGAACTCTGTCGCCTGCTTTGTATTGCCCGACTCGTCCTTCCCCATATATGTGTTCGTCGCCATCCTCACGTTGGCGACGTAAACGCCCTTTGGCGTGGCGCGGACATCCGGGTCCGCTGTCAGGTTGCCGACGAGTATCACCTTGTTGATCATTCCGAAACCTCCTGAAAATTTCTAGACCAGCGTAGGAATGAGCGACGCCGCCGCCAACGCCGGTTGTTAAGACCCAAGCCACACCTGCGGGTCGACCGCGAGGCCGTCGACCTGCACCTCGAAATGCAGGTGGGCGCCGGTCGCAATTCCGGTCGCGCCCACCTCTCCGATGACCTCACCCGGCGTCACCGAGTCACCCGCCACCACGTGCACGCGCCAGAGGTGGCAGTAGAGCAACCGCACATGCGGCCCTACGCTCACGGCGACATAGATCCCGGCCCCGGATGGATCGAAGCCCGCGAAGGCAAGGCCCGCGGCCGCAGCATGCACCGGCGTGCCGGCCGGCGCCGCAAGGTCGATACCGGTATGGATGTGCATTCCAGGACACAGCGGATCGAAGGGCTCGAGTGCGAGCGACGTGCAGCCGAACGGCAGCGTCTCGACGGCGCCGGGCACGATCGACGCCAACGGCAGCCGCTGACTGTTCGCCACCCGCGACGCAGCCACAGTCCAGATGAGAGCAGCCGCAACGCCCACCGCCGCGATTCGCAGCATCACGCGCGCTCGACCGCGTGCTCGACTGCCTTGAAGCCCGATTTGAGTGCCGATTCCAGCTTGTGCGCCACCTTCTCGGCGCCACCCATCGCACCCGGAACTTTGAACACGACGAGCAGGGACGCCAGCGCGAAGAGGTGGTGGACCGGTGTGTAGCCGTTCCGCTCGAGCGCAAACCCGATCGCCAGCACGAACAGCTGCATCGGCTGCATCAGCAGGTTCGTCATGAACAGCGAGCTCCACTGCTTGCCGATGTGATGGGTCTCCGGAAGAGTGAAGAGGAGGGCGGCGAGAGGCGCCGTGATGGCGAGGACGATGAGGATCGTGTAGCGGATCAGGTAGGCGATGCCGAGCACGTCGTAACCGACGATCAGCACGGCGGTCGAAATGATCTGCAGCACGCTCGCGGACGGGTCCAGCTGCAGGTTGTGGAGCCAGTTCTGCCAGTCGGGAAGCACGCCCAAACTCTGGATCGCATCGCAGGCAGCGTTGCTGGCCTGCACGACCGCCTGGATGAGCGGGAGCGCGAAGTTGATGAGCGCCGCGGACAGGAGCAGCCGCGGCAGCATGATGCGCGCCGTGAACTGGCTGCGCAGTCCGTGGCCCCACATGATTCGGTACGAGGCCCAGATCGTGACGAGGGTGAGCGCAGCGTTGGCGACCAGCTGAACCTTTGGCTCGAAGGTCTGGATGGTCGCGTTGGAAGTGAAATCGCGACCCGTCTCGAAATCGGTGGTGTGCAGGATGAAGCCGAACCACGCCTTGAGCAGCAAGCCAAGACTGTCGTCGAGCAGAGTCTTGACGATGAGATTCGGATGTGCGAACGGAAACAGAAAGTTCGCGATCCCGGTGAGCTGGACGATGAGGTTCTGGAGTTCACCCAGCACCCGCCCCGGATCCATCAGTGGGTCGCCGGCACCGACTTGGTGAGGATGTCGACGAGCGAGCCGGCGACCTCGACTCCGATGGTGCCGACGACGATGCGCTGGATCCACTGCTTGGCGGCCAGCGCCGACTTGGATTCCGCGGCGGTAATTTTCCAAAGAAACGCAAAGATGAAAGCCAAGGCGCCGATGGAGCCGACCAGCGCCTGGCCGATGTGTATCCAGGTCGTGATCAGGTCGGTGATCGGCGTGATGTTCGGATCAGCGGCGAGAAAGGACATGTGAGCCTCCAGCGTTTTCGCTGCAGACTACGAACGACCGGGGCGCTTAGGAACTCAGCCTGTTAACCGCGTTTCGCGCGATGGATCCGGCTCTCCACACCATCGAGCAGGATGTCGATCGCTGACGCCGGCGCGCCGGTTGATTCGCGTTCGTCACCAGCACCGACCATCGCTGGCTCGACCTTGCTTGCGTTCGAGTCCAGCGTCACCTGCACGACACCGCTGTTGATGCGCAGCTGATACCGACCCGGCGATCTCGAGGCACCCTCGCTCTCCCAGCGCAGGTCGGACACCGTGGCCTTGGTCGCGAACTCATCGAGCTTCAAGCGCAGTGCGCCGGTGCTGATGTCCGCGACCACCGCCACACCCGGCGGCCGGTGCAGCGTGACTCCCACGACCCCGCTCGACAGAGTGATCGGCACCACGCCACGAGGCTCGGGAAGAAAGCACTCCACTTTGGTCGCGCCGCTGTCGAGCTTGATCTCGCGGACGTCCAGCGCGCCTACGTCAAGCCTTGTGTTCCAGGTCGCGCCCTGAATCTGAAACCGCCAAGGGTGGCGTGGATTGAGCTCGATCTCTCCCAGCCCAACTCCTCTCAGGCGGCGAATCACGACCGTGTCGCCTCGAACGACGGCCGGCGCGGCGGTGGTTCGGTCGTGCACGGCTCTGACCAGCGTCTCCATGTCGGCGCCGGCGCGGAGCAAGACCCCACGGGAGCCCGAGTCGACCGCGATCGATGCGACCGAGCCTGCCGTTGCGACCGGGCGCTCAACCGGGCTCCGACCCGTGATCACGTAAACCATGACGAGCAGGGCTACCTCCGCAGCCTCCGCCGGCTGCAGGCCGCCACCCTGAAACGCCCGCTTCAGCGCCGCGAACGTCTCGCTGCGCTCGAGGGCGTCCGGCACCTCCAGCAAGATCCGGTCCCCGTCCTTTTGATGTGAGACCCGCTCGCGCAGGGCGGCGCCTGCGTCCTGCACGGCCTGGCGCCAGCCGGCGCCGGACCCCGCAGCGGGCACCGTCTCCAGGATCGACTCCGCGAGCAACTCGATCAGCTCCCGCCGGTCCCGCACGTGCCAATAGAGGGAGGCGGCCTTTACCTCGAGCCCGTCCGCCAGCGCCCGCATCGAGAGGGCTTCCAGGCCCTCCCGGTTGATCAGGTCGAGGGCCGCCGCCACCAGCCGCTCTCGAGTCAGACCGCCCTTCTTCTCTTCCCCAGGGCTCAATTTCGCCGATTCTCCTCTATTCGCCGTAGTGGCACTTGCATAGCTAACAGTGTTAGGGGTATTGTATGCATTCACGCCCCTAACAGCGTTAGATTCCGAGAAGGAGCACGAGATGCAGACGATGGAAACGCGGAGATGGCGGCTCAAGGGTCCCGAGATGGAAGGACCCATCGCCCGCTGGTACGCACGGGTGCGCGGCTCGCAAAGCCAGCTCGAGGCTTATCGAAAGCAGGCTGCACAGCTCACCGCCGGGCTGCCCGACGGGGCCAAGGTGCTCGAGGTCGCTCCCGGGCCCGGATACCTGTCCATCGAGATGGCGCGTCTTCGGCGCTTAGACGTGACCGCACTGGACATCAGCCGCACATTCGTGGACATCGGGAGCGAGAACGCGCAGAGGGCCGGCGTAAGGGTCGACTTTCGGAATGGTGACGTGGCGAAGATACCGTTCGACGCGGAGTCGTTCGACCTGATCGTCTGCCAGGCCGCGTTCAAGAACTTCACGCTGCCGCGTACCGCGCTCGCCGAGATTCATCGGGTCCTTCGGACCGGCGGCACGGCCGTCATCCAGGACATGAGCCGCGATGCCACGCATGCCGACATCGAAGGCGAGGTCGCGGGCATGAACCTCGGCCGGCTGGGCTCGTTCGTGACGAAGGCGACGCTCGAGAGGCTTCGCAACCGCGCGTACTCCCCTCTTCAGTTCGAGCTTCTCGTTGCGGAGAGTCCTTTCCAGACATGCGAGATCACGACCGCGGGGATCGGCCTCGAGGTGCGCCTCAAGAGGGAGAAGGGCAAGTGACCAACATTCGCAACCACCCGATGGCCGCCCTGGGCGTGCTCGCCCTGGGCCTGTTCATGACCCTGCTGGACCTGACCATCGTCAACATCGCCATCCCCTCGATCCTCGACGGGCTGCACGCGAGCCTTGACCAGGTGCTGTGGGTCCTCAACGCCTACAGCCTTCTGTACGCCGTCCTTCTGATCACGTCAGCCAGGCTCGGCGACATCTACGGTCCTCGCAACCTCTTTGCCGCAGGCACCGTCATCTTCACGGCGGCCTCGGTGATCAGCGCACTGGCGCAGGACCCGACGCAGCTCATCCTCTCGCGCTCGCTGCAGGGACTGGGCGCGGCCGTCCTTGCGCCCCAGGGCATGCCCTTGATGCTGTCCCTCTTCCCTGTCGAAAAGCGCGGCGGGGTCTTCGCCATCTACGGCGTGATGGCCGGGCTCGCCGTGATCGCCGGCCCGACTGTGGGCGGCTTTCTTGTCACCCACTTCGGCTGGCGCTCGATCTTCATGGTCAACCTCCCGATCGGCATTCTCACGTTCGCTCTTGCGATGCTGGTCATCCCCGACCTGCGACCGGGCCGGCGCCACCGGCTCGACCTTCTCGGCGTCGGCCTAGCCACCGCGGGTCTGCTCGGCGTGATCTACGGATTGATCGAAGCCCAGCGCTACGACTGGGGCACCGTCACCGGCTTCATCACGATCCCGGAGGTCATCGGCGCCGGTGTGCTGACGCTTGCGCTGTTCCTCTACTACCAAGCGCGACGCCAGCCAAGCGCGCGCACCGCGCACATTCAAGAATTCGAGCCGCTGCTCCCGTTCGAGGTCTTTCGAGATCGCAACTTCACGCTGATGACGGTCGTGATGGCCGCGATGGGGTTGGCGATCCTCGGCCTCTACCTCCCGCTCACCATCTACATGCAGTCAGTGCTCGGTCTTTCCGCCATCGACGCCGGAGTGACCCTGGCCATTCAGCCTGTCGCGATGTTCTTCTCGTCCGGGCTCGCCGGCGGCCTGAGCCAGAAGATCAACGGCAAGTACCTCCTGGTTCCCGGCCTGCTCATGCTGGCTGCAGGCTCGGGATACATCGATTGGGCGGCGCACGCGGACTCCGGCCGGTGGGCCTTCACGCCGGGGCTCATCGTCAGCGGTCTCGGCATGGGCTTCATCTGGACGCCGGTGTTCAGCATCGCCACACGCGACCTGCCCGTCCACCTGGGCGGCGTCGCGTCCGGGGTGGTCAACACCATCCAGGAGCTGGGTGGGGTACTTGCGAGCGCCATCGTCGGCGCCTACCTTCAAAACCGTCTTGCCCTCTCGCTGCACGACCACGCTGTAGCCGCCGCCGGGCAGCTGCCGTCCGAATACAGGGCTCCCTTCGTCAAGGGCTTCAGCAGCGCGGCGCACAGCGGTTTTGAGGTCGGCGCCGGCCAGTCGGGCACGAGCCTGCAGCTGCCGGAGCGGGTGCAGGCGGTCGCCCACTACGTCTTCACCCAGGCATTCGTCGATGCGATGCACCCAACCCTGGTGCTGCCGATCGCGGTGCTCGTGGCGGCTGCATTCGCCGCCGCGTTCGCCCGGGCGCGCAAGCCCGTCGCGATCGCCGTCCATGAGGAAGAAGCGGCCGTGGCCTAACCTTCTCCTGTGGCGAAAAAGCTCGCCGAGTACGAAGCCAAGAGAGATTTCAAGAAGACGCCCGAGCCCGGCGCCAAGGTGCCCCGCAAGGCCACCAAAGCGCCGCGGTTCGTGGTGCAGGAGCACCACGCGCGCCGCCTGCACTGGGACTTCCGGCTCGAGAAGGACGGCGTCCTCGTCTCGTGGGCCGTGCCAAAGGGCATCCCGCTCGATCCCAAGAAGAACCACCTCGCCGTCCATGTGGAGGATCACCCGCTCGACTACATCGACTTCGCCGGCGAGATCCCGCAGGGCGAGTACGGCGGGGGCACGGTGAAGATCTGGGACAGCGGCACGTATGAGACGCACAAGTGGTCAGACCGCGAGGTGATGGTCACGCTGCACGGCAAGAGCGTCGAGGGCCGCTACGTGCTGTTTCAGACCGATGGCAAGAACTGGATGATCCACCGCATGGATCCGCCGCAGGATCCCGGGCGCGAGCCGATGCCGGCGCGCATCGAGCCCATGTTCGCCAAGCTTGCCGCCAAGCCGCCGACCCCGGACGCCGCCTGGGGCTTCGAGTTCAAATGGGACGGCATCCGCGCCCAGGCTTACGTCGAAGGTGGAACCGTGAAGCTGTTCAGCCGCCGCGGCGAGACGATCACCCCGCGGTATCCGGAGATCCATGCCATGGGACGCGCTCTCGGAGCCACAGAGGTGATACTCGACGGTGAGATCGTCGCCCTGGATGCCAAGGGCCGCCCCAGCTTCGAGGAGATCCAGCAGCGCATGGGTCTCACGTCGGAGACGGAGATCCGCCGCAAGATGAAAGAGGTGCCGGTCACTTACATGCTGTTCGACGTGATGTGGCTTGACGGGCACTCACTGCTGAAGCTGGCATACACCGATCGGCGAAAGCGCCTCGAAGCCTTGAAGCTGAAGGGCCCCTCATGGCAGACGCCGCCTTATGAGAAAGGAGGCGGCGCGGCCATGCTCGAGGCGAGCCGAAAGGCGGGGCTCGAGGGCATCATGGGCAAGAAGCTCGACTCGCCCTACGAGCCAGGGCGGCGCAGCGGCCAGTGGGTCAAGGTCAAAAACCACATGGGCCAGGAGCTGGTGATCGCGGGCTGGCTGGAGGGCGAAGGCAAGCGCCGCGGCCTGCCCGGCGCGCTGCTGGTCGGCTACTACGACAATGGTGAATTCGTCTATGCGGGCAAGGTCGGCACCGGCTTCTCGGACGCGATGCTCGAAAAGCTCCTCGAGCTCATGAAGCCCCTGGAGCACAAGACCAGCCCATTCGACCGCGGGAAGCCCCCGAAAGGCGCGCACTTCATCGAGCCGAGGCTGGTCGGCGAGTTCGAGTTCGTGGAGTGGACGAGGGGCGGCCAGCTTCGCGCGCCGGTGTTCAAGGGCCTTCGCACCGACAAGGTCCCGGAGGAGGTCGTGCGCGAGCTTGGCTAAAGAAACGGCGGTCGAGGTCGTCATCGAGGGCCGCACCCTGAAGCTCACCAACCTCGAGAAGGTGCTGTACCCGGAGGTCGGCTTCACGAAAGGGCAGGTCATCGACTACTACACGCGAATCGCGCCCGCGATCCTGCCGCACACGCGCGACCACCCGCTGACGCTCAAGCGCTATCCCAACGGCGTCGACGCCGAGTTCTTCTACGAGAAGAACTGCCCCAAGCACCGGCCGCCGTGGGTCGAGACGGCAACCGTGTGGAGCGGGGGCAACAACCGCGACATGTATTACTGCCTGTGCCAGGACCTCCCGACGCTGGTGTGGCTGGCTCAAATAGCAACGCTCGAATTCCACACATCGCTGTCCCGCGCTAGCAAGCTGCCCGAGCCGCGAACTATGGTGTTCGACCTCGATCCCGGACCGCCGGCGACCATCGTCGAGTGCTGCCGCGTCGGGTTGATGCTGCGCGACGTGTTCGCGGAGCACGGCCTGGATTGCTGCGCCAAGACATCCGGTTCCAAAGGGCTCCAGCTCTACGTGCCGCTCAACACCGCGGTCACGTATGAGGAGACCAAGGTGGTGTCGAAGGGCCTTGCGCAGCTGTTCGAGGAGAAGCATGCCGACCTGGTCGTGCACAAGCAGCTGAAAGAGCTTCGGACGGGACGCGTGCTCATCGACTGGAGCCAGAACGACCAGTACAAAACGACCGTCAACGTCTACTCGCTGCGGGCGCGCTCGCGGCCGACCGTTTCGACTCCAGTGACCTGGGACGAAGTCGAAAAGTGCCTCAAGGCCAAGGACCCGTCGAAGCTGGTTTTCGATTCGGACCAGGTTCTGCAGCGTGTCGCCAAGCTGGGCGACCTGTTCGAGCCCGTGATCAAGAAGAAGCAGAAGCTCCCTCGCTCGCTGGTGGAGGCGACGGGCGGAGCCGGGGCGCTGGAAAAGATGGCCAACCGCCGCCATGGCGGAGGACGGCGATACCCGCCGCAGGGTAAACAAGCGCAGAAGAAGTGAGCCGCCCGCGGGTGGTGATCGCGGGCGCGGGGTTCGCCGGACTCACCTGCGCGCGCGGGCTGAAGCACGCTTCGGTCGACGTCCTGCTCGTCGACCGCAACAACTACCACCTCTTCACGCCGCTGCTGTACCAGGTGGCGTCGGCGCTGCTGGATCCCGGCGAGGTCGCACGCCCGGTGCGCGAGCTGGTGCGGCCGTTGGGCAACGTCGAGTTCCGGCAGGCTGAGGTCACCGGCGTCGATCTGCACCGTCGAATCCTCGACACCGACCGCGGGCAGGTCGCGTACGACTATCTCGTGCTCGCCACCGGAAGTCAGAGCGACTATTTCGGCAATGCCTCGCTGGCCCTGCACGCGTTCGGGCTGAAGGAGCTCGGCGAAGGGCTCGCCCTACGCAACCGCGTGCTCGCTCGTGTGGAGGCCACACAGTGGATCACCGATTCCGAGCGGCGCCGAATGATGCTCACCTTCGCAATCGTCGGCGGTGGGCCGACAGGCGTGGAGATGGCTGGCGCGCTGTCGGAGCTCATCCGACATGTGCTCAAGAAGGACTATCCGAAGCTCGACCTCAGTGAAGTGCGCGTGATCCTGCTCGAGGCCGGCGGCTGGCTGCTGGGGACCTTCGACCCTGCGCTGCGCGAGGCGGCGCGGCGATCGCTCGAGAAGAAGGGCGTGGAGGTGATGTTGAACGCCAAGGTTGCGCAGGTCACGGAAGACTCGATCAGCCTCGCAAACGGGGACGTGGTTCCGGCCGGCACGATCGTTTGGACCGCCGGGGTGCGCGCTTCGGAGCTGGGCACCGTGCTCGGCGTCAAGCTCATGCGCCAGGCCCGAGTGCCCGTGGACGACACGCTGCAGCTGCCCGGCCATCCGGTTGTATTCGTCATCGGCGACCTTGCGGGCGCCGTCGTCGCGGGTCAGCCGCTGCCGATGCTGATCCCTGTCGCCATGCAGGAGGGCAGACGCGTGGCGGCCACCATCAAGGACATGGCCGCGAACGGTGGGGCGACCGCATTCGCGTACAAAGACCCCGGCACGATGGCGACGATCGGTCGCAACTCGGCGGTGGCCCAGCTGGGCCACGTCCGACTGTCGGGGTTTCCAGGTTGGGTCATGTGGCTGACCGTGCACCTGGTCAACGTGGTCAGCTTTCGCAGCCGCGTGCTCGTCCTGATCAACTGGGCCTGGGACTATCTCTTCTACGACCGCCCAATCCGCCTGATCGTGAGGGCCTATCCTGACCGCTCCGACTGAGGCGCGGGCGTCACAAACAGGCCGGATGCGGGGCTGATACTTGTGAGGTGAAGTCCAGGCTCGCGTCGTTTGCCGCCGGTCTGGTGCTCGTGGCCGTCATCACGGGTTGCGGAGGGCTCCAGGCTGAGGATGCCGCCCAGGCGCTGCGCGACGGCGGCGCCGCGATGGCGAAGCTGAAGTCGGTGAACGCCAGCCTCAAATTCACCAAAGGCGCTGTCAGCTTTCGTGGCTTCCAGCTGATGACGGCGAAGGCAGCGCTGAGGCTGCCCGCCGACAGCGACACCACCTATACGGTCCGCCAGCAGGATGTGCAGATCGCCCTCGAGGTGATCATCTCGGGTGGTCACGTCTATCTGCACTTGCCCTTCTCGGGCTACAACGAGCTGACCGGCGTGGACGCCGCCGACATCCCAGACCTCGCCAAGCTTTTCGACGCCGGCAAGGGCCTGCCCGCGGTCATCCCGGCGGGCCGCAGCCCGAAGTATCTCGGCGCCGAGCAGGTGGATGGGGTTGACTCTCACAAGGTGTCGGCCACATACACCGCTGACCAGGTCCACAGCATGCTGCCGCAGCTGAGCTCCTCGGGCGACGTGGGCGCGGTGATCTGGATCGGGGGCGCGGACCACCTGATCCGCAGGGCGGTGCTGTCGGGTCCGTTCGGCGACAACGGCACGACGAGCTCGGTGGAGGTCGACCTGAGCGGCTTCAACGGCAGCGTCGTGATCGCGACGCCAACGCTTTCTTAACAAGCAGGGTTGACCGGCTTTTTCGATTTGGCCAGACTGGCGCGAGGAGCGCCGGTCGGGGGAGGAACCGGAAACACTCAGGGAGGGCCCGCCAGGGGTGGGTCCGGGCTCAAAATCGGCACCGGCGGCACCCACGATTACTGACACCGAGCCGGCGACAACGCGACCCCTGCTCCTGCTCATAGCTGGAGCCGGCCTATTCATCACCGCCCTCGACGCCTACGTCGTCGTCACCCTGCTGCCGGCCATGGTCGCCGATGTCGGCCTCACCATCGACCGTTTCGAGCAGGCGACGCCGATCGTCACCGGCTTCCTCGGCGGCTATGTCGTCGCCATGCCTCTGCTCGGCGCTTACTCCGATGTGCGCGGCCGAGCGCCTATCTACGCCTTTTGCGTGTTGGCGTTCGCCCTCGGCTCCGCTATCACGGCCACCGCAGGCTTGTGGACGTTCGCCGGCCTGCCCTGGCTGGTCGCCGGCCGCTTTCTGCAGGGGTTGGGCGGCGGCGGCCTGGTCCCGCTCTCGCTCGCCCTTGCAGCCGACCTCTATCGAAACGATGGCCGCACCGCCGCGTTGGGGTCCGTGGCCGCGATGCAGGAGGCGGGCAGCGTCTTCGGCCCCTTGTACGGAGCCACCCTCGCGGCCGCGGCGGCATCGTTGGGCGGCTGGCGTTTCGTGTTCTGGTTGAACCTTCCCCTGGCCGCGCTGTGTGCCGCCGGCCTGCTCCTCGGCAGCCGCCGCCAGAGCAGGCTCGATGCATCTACGGCCTCATCGCTGGACTGGGTCGGCGCGGCACTGCTCGGCTTGGGCCTCGGGCTGCTCGTGCTCGCGCTCTACCCGGACGATCCCAACACTCGCGCCACCAATGGCCTCTTCGTCCCGCTCGGCGTCCTCAGCCTGGCCGTGCTGGGCCTGTACGCCCGGCGCCAGGCCACCCGCCTCGAGCCCTTGATTCCGTCGAGCCTGCTTCGCAGCCGTGCCTTCATCGGCGCGACGCTTGCCAACCTTTTGATCGGGGTGGCCCTGATGGTCGCGCTGGTGGACGTGCCGCTTCTCGGCCGCCTGGTGTTCAAGCTCGACCAGCTCGGCTCGGGCCTGCTTCTTTCGCGCTTCCTGATCGGTGTGCCGGTGGGGGCGCTGCTTGGAGGCCTGCTCGCCTCACGCATCGGCGCCCGCGCCACCGCCGTCGCGGGCATGGTCCTTGCGGCCGCTGCGTTCGCGCAGATGACCGGCTGGCAGTCGAACGAGCTCGCTGCGCGCATCGGACCGCTACCGGTCGCCGATCTCGCGCTCGCCGCATGCGGGCTCGGCTTCGGCGTCGTCATCGCCCCGCTTGCGGCTCGCGTGCTCGACCTCACGCGGGCCGAGCATCACGGCCTCGCGACAAGCCTCGTCGTGCTTTCGAGGACGATGGGGATGCTGATCGGCCTCGCCGCGCTCACCGCTTACGGCCTGTATCGATTCCGCCAGATCCTGGGCACGCCACAGCTCAACGACCCCGACGTGCGTGCAAGAGTCGATCACCTGGAGCGACTTGTGAGCGCTGCCTTTCTTCAGGAGTACCGCGAGATATTCGCGGTCGCAGCAGTGCTCTGCCTCCTCGCCGCGCTCGTCGCGGGGCTGACCGTCGGCGCGCGCCCAGGCGCGAAGTCGAGGCCCTGACCCGCCGCACGCGTCAGCGCTTGGTCGCCACCGCCATCAGATAGGAGTGGTGGTAGCGGAACGCATCGTCAGGATCGCCGAGGCTCTCCATCGCCTCTTCGACCTCGGCCTCGAGCTCCATTCGGTAGCGCGGTCCGAGGGCCCGGATCAGCGTGTAAGGGAGAGGTCCGGCTTCCGCCATCAGGTTCGTCCACTCCCGGGCGTTCTGGGTGCGTCCGCCGGTGACCATCTCGGTGAGCATGTCGACCTTGAAACCGGCCGACTCCAGCAGCCCTGGCAGCACGCCAGGCTCCCCGAACCGTGAACGGTCGGAGGTGTAACGCGGAAAGCTGAGGTAGTGCCTGCGCGCAAGCGGGGCCAGGCCCTGGAAGAAGAGGTCCTGGGCCCGCGTGCTGAGACTGCGCCTTTGGCTCGAGATCGCCAGCCTACCGCCGACCTTGAGAACCCGATACGCCTCGCTCAGCCCGTCGCCCGGATCAGCCAGGTACGCCAGGGTGTCGCCCATGGTCACCAGGTCGAATGTCTCCGGCCTGAACACCAGGCGTTCGGCGGCCATGCCGAGAAACTTCGTGTTCTTGCTCGGTTTGGACCGCGCGATCGACAGCATCCGATCCGACAGGTCGATGCCGATCACCGCTCCTGGGCTGACCTTCGCGGCCACCAGGTGTGCGACCAGGCCCGTGCCGGTCCCGACATCCAGAGCGTGCTGTCCCTTCTTCGGCTTTGCCAGGTCGACGAGCCTGGCCGCCACCCTGGCGTGCTGGCCGTTGGCCCAACTGTCGTATGTCGGTGCGACCTGGTCGAAGAAGTCGACCAGGTGGTCGATCATCTCGTCGGACGCGTCAGGATCCATCAGCGCCACGAAGCCGTACCCAGGGCAGGCACGAGCCGCAGAATCCCGGTTGCCTCCCTCTCGAGTTGTCCGACGACCACTTTGCTACGATGCTAGCTCGTCAAATCCCCCTCTCTTCCGAGTTATGCATCAGATCGCAAGTCAAGTTCACGGTCTGAGTTGAGCAAAACGAGGAAAAGGCTCGATCAACCCAGTGGAGGACGCCCAAATGGCCCAAGCTGAAAAGTCCGGGACCCACGCTCCCGCCACCCAGAACGGTGGCACCAATGTCGTCAACCTCGGCCCGCGCGACAGTCTCCACGGGCGCCTCGAGATCCAGGGGGATCTCAAGGTGGCGGGCACCGTCGAAGGCGAGCTCAAAGCCAGCGGCGACGTTTCGGTGGACAGCACCGCCAACGTCCAGGCCACCATCGAAGGCGCGAACGTAAGCGTTCGTGGCCAGGTCAACGGCAACGTGACCGCACGGCGCCGCCTGACGCTAGGCGGATCCGGGCACCTGAACGGCGACGTCAAGGTCGCCCGGCTCACCGTCGAGGACGGCGCCACGCTGAACGGCAACGTCACCATGTCGCCGGAGAAGTCCTAAGACTCAACCCGCCGTTCCTTAGGCCCCACCCCTCTCGGCGCGCCTGACCGCCGGAAGCACGACCGTCTCCACGTAGTCGTGGGCCGCCGCCATGACGGCGTGGGTGACCCTCCACTCGAGCGCCTCGAACGCCGCCTCATCCCGGTTGAGGCTTCCCAGCCGGCCCCGCCAGAAGCCAACCCCGAGGTTCAAGCCGGGAAAGGGGCCGTGGAGAGTCATGGCGCCCGCGGGCGCGCCCGCGGCTGGCAGCCCGGTATCGGCCGGCGACGCCTCGGCGGCCGGAAACCCAGTCGGCGCCGCAGGCTGGGACGCCATGCCGCCCGCGAACACATGCCATGCGACCAGAATCAGCAGGCTCACCACCAGGAGCTCGGCGGCGATCATCCATGTCAACGGCGCCCGGATCACCCCTCGCATGCGGGCAACGCTAGGCGCGGCCGCGCAAGATGTGAACCCCGCCTGTTAACCCACCTTCAGCGTGCGCAGCGCTTGCAAGCCGCGCTCGATCGTCTCCAGCCGCTTCGGGAAGCTGAACCGCAGGTAGCCCCGACCTCGTTCGGGATCGTGATAGAAGCTGCACGCCGGCACTGTGGCGACCGCGACCTGCTCGATGAGGTGGCGTGCCATTGCGGTGTCGTCCTCGAAGCCAAATCCGTCGATCCCGGCCATCACGTAGTACGCCCCATCCGGGGCTGAGGCCGAGAAACCGCATTCCTGCAGCCCGGTGACGATGGCGTCACGGCGCTCGCGATAGTCGCCGACCAGCTGCATATAAAAGGAAGGGGGAAGCTCGAGCGCGGAAGCGATCGCGATCTGGAGCGGATGGGCGGCGCCGACTGTGAGGAAGTCGTGGACCTTGCGGATCCCGCTCGTCAGGTCGGGCGGCGCCACGATCCAGCCCACGCGCCAGCCGGTGACCGAGAACGTCTTGCTGGCGCCGCTGATCGTTATCGTCCGATCGGCCATTCCATCGAGGGTGGCCATGCTCACGTGGCGGCCGCGATAGACGAGGTGCTCGTAGATCTCATCGGTGATGGCGATCACGTCGTGCTCGATGCACAGCTCTGCGATGAGCTCCAGCTCGGATCGCGAGTAAACCTTTCCGGTCGGGTTGTGCGGGGTATTGACGACGATGGCGCGCGTTTTCTCGGTGAAGGCGACGCGTAGGGCGTCCGGATCGAACGACCAATCCGGCGCCTCGAGCGCCACGTAGCGCGGAATGGCCCCGCTCAGGATGCAGTCAGGGCCATAGTTCTCGTAGAAAGGCTCGAAGACGACGACCTCGTCTCCGGGATTTACAGCCGTGAGCATGGCCGCGATCATGGCTTCGGTCGCACCGCACGATACCGTCACCTCCTTCTCGGGGTCGACGGCCCGGTCCCATACGAGCGACTGCCTTCGGGCGATCGCCTCTCGCAGCTGAGGCGCGCCCCACGTCGTCGCGTACTGGTTGTACCCGTCACGCAGCGCGTGGGAGGCGGCGTCGAGAATGCGCGGATCCGTTTCGAAGTCGGGAAAGCCCTGCGCGAAGTTGATGGAACGCTCAGGGCCGTTGAGGGCCAGGTTCAACCGCGTCATCTCGCGGATGACTGACTCGGTGAAGCTCTGGGCTTTGAGCGAGAGACGGTCAGTGGCCAGGATCGGCGCGCTCCAATCGGATCTCGGTGCTCGAGCACGAGTAGCAGCGTTCGGGCATCTCGAGGCCCCGCTCCCAGCGCCCACACACGTTGCACGTCCAGCGCGTGCTCGCGAAGAACTCGAGCACGTCCGAACGGCTGAGCAGGCCCACCATCTTGCCCCGCTTGATCACCGGCACGCGCCGGATCTTCTCGCCGATGAGAAGACGGGCCGCTTCGTCGATGCCGGTGTCCTCGCTGACGGTGATGACGTGCGAGCTCATGATGTCGCGCGCGATCTTTCCTTTCTTGGAGAAGACGTCGACCTCGGAGACGATGCCGGTCACGTGACCGTCGGCTCCGATCACGGGCGCGCCCGTGATGCGTTTGGTCGCGAGCGTGGTGGCGATCTCCTCTACCGGCGTGTCCTCGCGGAAGGTGATCACGTCCCTCGTCATCACCTCTTTGACCGGGATCACTGGGTCAGCAGTGTAGCCACCGTCTCGAGATTCGCGTTGCCGCCGCTGAGGATCAGGCCGATGCGCCCGGCGCCCAGCTTTCCTGCCATGTACGCGGCCAGCGTAAGGGCGCCCGTCGGTTCCAGCGCCAGGTGCAGCCGGGTCCAGGCCAGAGTCACGGCCGAGGCGATCTCATCTTCCGTCACTGTCACCACCTCGTCGACGAGCCCCTGACCGAACATGACCTGGAACGTACGCTCGCGGATCGCAGTCGTCCGGACCCCGTCGGCGAGGGTCGCCGGAGTGCTCTCGAGGGCGACTATGCGATGAGCCTTCCAGCTGCGGTAGGCGTCGTCGGCGGCGGCAGGCTCGACGCCGACGACCTTCACCTTCGAGCTGTGGCTCTTGGCGGCGATCGCCGCTCCCGACAACAGCCCTCCACCACCCAGAGGCGCCGCGATCACCTCGAGGTCGGGCTCATCCGTGACCAGCTCGAGGGTGGCGGTCCCCTGTCCGTGGATGACGTTCCAATCGTCGAATGGATGTACGAGTGTCAGCTGCCGCTCGGCCATCACCTCTCGAAGGCGCTGCTCGCGATTCGCGAAGGTGATCGCATCCTGGATGACCTCCGCCCCCAGGGCCCGAGTCGCCGCCACTTTGACGGGGTTGGCGTCCGCCGGGATGATGATGACTGCGGGCAATCCGACTGTGCGGGCTGCCAGGGCGACGGCCTGGGCATGGTTGCCGGAGCTCACCGCGATGAAGCCGTTAGGGCGCGGGCCGCGCGCCACCAGCGACAGGACCGCATTGAACGCACCCCGCGTCTTGAACGAACCAGTGACCTGAAAGCACTCGGCCTTCAGCCGTAGGCCGAGGTCGAGGTCAGTCCGAAGGGTGGGAGTGCGGCGAACGTGTGGACGGATGCGCTCGGCAGCTGCACGCACGGCGGCGGCATGCTCGTCCAGGAACTCGCTCACGCGGCGGCCGGTTCTTTCTCGGAGACCTTCGCCCGCTTTCGGGTGCGCAGGTTGGTCAGCACGACCCCCGTCAGGATGACGACCATACCGGCCACGATCGGCAGTGTCAGCTCCTCGTGCAACAGGATCACGCCCCAGAACACCGCGGTCACCGGTACCAGCAGTGTCACGCCCGTCGCCTGCACCGGACCCAGCTTGTTCATGATGTAGAAGTAGAGCAGCAAACCGATCGCCGAACCACCGACACCTAGCGCCACTACCGCAGCCATCGACGGCAGCGCGACATGCACGCTCGATAAGAGGGGAGCGGCGAACGGAAACGCAAACACCGCGGTCGCCGCGAGCTGTCCAAGGCTCACTTCGTAGACGCTGACGCTGCGCAGCTTGCGCCGCGCATAGAGGGCGTTGACGGCGTATGAAAGCGATGCCAGCACGACGGCGATGGCGCCGACAGCATTGCCCGCCAAGCCCTTGGAAGCGAGGTCAGGAACGACGAGGATGACAACCCCCGCGAAACCGATCAAGACCCCCGCATGGTTCACGGCACTCGGGCGGCCGCTCGGGATGATCCAGTAGACGAGCACCGCCGCCCACAGCGGAGTCGTCGAGTTCAGGATGCTCGCCAACCCGCTCGAGATCCGCTCCTCGCCCCACGCGATCGCCGCCCACGGCAGAAGCCCTCCGGTAATCCCGAGCAAGACGAACGGAATGATCCGGCCCCGCCACCCCTCGCCAAAGAGCGGGCGGCCCATCACGCGAACGATCAGGGCGAGTGCGATGCATGCGGACGCCGAACGTATGAGCACCAGCACGATCGGGCTCATGTCGTGAACGGCGACCTTGATGAAGAGGAACGAAACGCCCCAGATCAGCGCGAGCGCGACCAGCGCGATGTAAGGCAGCAACCCCGCCCGTCCCTCAGACACGGGTCGGCCAATCGTCCGTTGAGAGGACGAGCGTGACGGGACCGTCGTTTTCGATGGTCACGCGCATGACAGCTCCAAAGCTACCGGTGCGGGTCTCTATTCCGCGCTCTCTGAATCGCTGCACGAATGCGAGGTACAGCTCCTCGGCCCGCTTGGGATCGCCCGCCTTGAGCAGGCTCGGTCGGCGGCCGCGGCTCATGTCCGCGAACAGCGTGAACTGCGACACGATCAGCGCCGCGCCCTTCACGTCCTCGAGGCTGAGGTTCATCCTGCCCGCGTCGTCGCCGAACACGCGCATGTCGATCAACTTGTCCGCGAGCCTGCGCACGGTGGGTTCATCGTCGTCTGCTCCCGCACCCACCAACAACACGAGTCCGTGCCCGATGGTTGCAGCCTGCAGGGCGCCCGATTCCTCCCAGGTCACCGAGCCCGAGGCGGCCCGCTGCGCGACTACTCGCAAGTCGCCTTAATCGATTTTGGGTCCGAAGTGAGGCTCCGCGTGCACGAGTGAGTCGATGTAGCGAAACCGTTCGTAGCGGTGCTGCAGCAGATCACCAGACTGCTGCACGAGCAGCGGCTGCAGGTGCCGCAGAAGTGCTTCATCGAGCACGCGAGCGGCAGCGTCGTAGTCCAGGTGAGCGCCGCCTTCCGGTTCCGCAACGACCTCCTCCACCACTCCCATGGCCAGCAGGTCACGTGAGGTGAGCTGCAGCTGTTCAGCGGCCTCGACCTTGCGAGAGTTGTCGCGCCACACGATCGATGCCGCCGCCTCGGGCGATGCCACCGAGTAAATCGAGTTCTCGAGCATGATCACGCGGTCCGCGACGCCCATGCCGAGCGCGCCACCGCTGCCACCCTCACCGATCACCGCGGCGACTATCGGGACCGGGATGCGGAACCATTCCATGATCGCCAGCGCGATCGCGGCCGCAATGCCGCGCTCTTCCGCGCCGGCCCCTGGATAGGCGCCCGGCGTGTCGATCAGTGAGATGATCGGGAACCCGAACTTGGCGGCGTGGTGCGCGAGGCGCAGCGCCTTGCGATAGCCCTCGGGATGCATCATGCCCCAGTTCCGCGCCACCCTTTCCTTCAGGCTTCGCCCCTTCTGGTGGCCGAGGAACATGGTGGTGCGTCCGTGCCATGTGCCGACCCCCGCCACGAGAGCCGGATCGTCGGCGGAGATTCGATCGCCGTGCAGCTCGATGAAGTCAGGCGCCAGGCGGCGGATGTAATCGAGCGAGTAAGGCCTGCCGGCGTGGCGGGCGAGCTCGACGACCTGCCATACGGTCAGCGTCGTCTCCTCGAGCCTGCGGCCGTGCCTGGTCATGGATACATCTCCAGCAGATGGGCGAGGAGTCGCCTGAGCTCCGTGCGGAGGACCACCATGTCCACCTGCCCCCTCGCGAGCTGGAACTCGGCGCTCTGGAAGCCGGCGGGGAGGTCGGCGTAGGTCGCCTGCTTGATGACACGGGGCCCGGTGAACCCGATCGCCGCGCCCGGCTCGGCGATGTTGATGTCGGCGAGCAGTGCCAGCGATGCAGCCGTGCCTCCGAACGTGGGGTCTGTGAGTACCGAGAAGAACGCGACGCCGGCCGAATGGAGGCGCCCGACGGCCGCGTTGACCTTCGCCATCTGCATCAGGGCGAGCACACCCTCCTGCATGCGGGCGCCGCCAGAAGCGGAGATGAGGATGTAGGGCAGCCCCGAGGCGGCGGCCTGCTCCATCCCGCGCGCCAGCCGCTCGCCGGCGACGATCGACAGGGTGCCGCCGACGAAGCGGAAGTCGAACGCAGCCAGCCAGATGGGACGCCCGCCAAGTGTGCAGGTGCCGGTGCGCACCGCTTCGTTGAGTCCTTCGTCGGCCAGCTGGTCGATGGTGGCCTGGTACGGCTTGGGCACCTTCCAGTTGAGAAGGTCGTGCGAGCGAACGTCGCCCCACCGCTCCTGCCAGCTTCCGCGGTCGGCGACCAGCACGATCCACGCGTCCGCGCCGAGACGGAAGTGGTGCCCGCATTCGCACACGTATGCGTGCTTGCGGAGCGCCTCAGGATCCAGGCCGACGCCGCACCCAGGGCAGTTGGTGGGCAGGGCGATCGGGGGCAGCTTGCCACCCGCCATCCGGACCTCGGCGTGAACCTTGGCCAGCTCCATCAGAGGGAGAGCCCTCCATCGACCGCGATCACCTGGCCGGTGATGAACCCCGCCCGCTGTGAGCAGAGAAACGCGACCGCGGCCGCGACCTCCTCGGCGGTTCCCTCCCGCTTGATGGGCGTCATCTTGACCAGCTCGCCGACCATCTCATCGGTGAGCGAACCTGAGGTCAGCTCGGTGCGGACGTAGCCCGGTGCGACGGCGTTGCAGGTGATGTTGCGAGAACCGTACTCGCGGGCGATCGATTTCGTGAAGCCAATCAGCCCGGCCTTGGCGGCGGCGTAGTTGGACTGGCCGGCATTGCCGGTGAGGCCGACGATGGACGAGATGTTGACTATGCGGCCCCATCTCGCACGCATCATGCCCGACATGATGGCCGCGCGGGTGGTGGCGAAGGCGGACATGAGGTCGGTCCGGATCAGCTCCTCCCAGTCGGCCGGCACCATCTGGATCAGCAGCTTGTCGCGGACGGCGCCCGCGTTGTTGACCAGCACGTCCACACGTCCGATCGCTTTCACCATCGCTTCGACTTCGAGGGGGTTGCCGACATCGGCCTGATGGGTGCTCGCGCCGGGCAGCGCGGCCGCGGTCTCTTCAGCGGCGGTCTTGTCCGAACGGTAGTTGACCACCACCCTGGCGCCGATTCCGGCCAGCGCCTGGCTGATGGCGCGCCCAATGCCCTTGCCACCGCCCGTGACCAGGGCGGTTTTGCCGTCCAGGTCGCCGTTCATGCGGTGGCGGGACTGTCCGCGAAGTCGATGAACAGCTCTTCGGCGTTCCAGGTGTCGACGCCGGGGATGTGCTTGGCGGCCAGGCTCGCCAGCACGCGGCCGGGTCCGAGCTCTACGACCGTCTTCACGTGCATCGCCCGCATCGAGACCATCGTTCGTGCCCAGTCGACCTGTCGCAGCATCTGCTGGCGAAGCTCGTCCTGCAAGGCGGCCACCGTGCGCATGGCCTCACCCGACGCGTTGGCGAGGACCGGGATCGATGGCGCGGTGAACTGCAGCCTGTCGACCACCTTTCGAAAGGCGGCCGCCGCGCCGCCCATCAACGGTGTGTGTGCCGGCAGAGGGATGGTGAGGATGAGCGCGCGGCGCGCGCCGGCCGCGAGCGCGAGGCGCTCGGCCTCCTCCACCGCGGCCGTCTCGCCGGAAAGTACGAACTGGACGTCGGCGTTGCGGTTGGCGATCCAGAGCCGGCCGTGAGCCGAGGCCTGCTCGCGGATCGATTCCACCTGCGCTTCATCCAGGCCGACGATTGCGATCATCCCACCGGGCTGTTCGTCGGCGGCCTGGGCCATGATGCGGCCGCGCTCCTTGACGAGAAGCAAGGCAGTCTCCCACGGAATCGCGCCGGCGGCGGCGAGCGACGCGATCTCGCCCAGGCTGTGGCCGGCGGTCACGCTCACGTTCTCGAATCCGTAGCTCTCGCGCCACACCTCGTATGCCGCCCAGCACACGGTCATGACGCACGGCTGGATGACCTCGGTCCGGTTCAACTCCTCGAGTGGGCCCTCGAAGCACAGCCTGCGCACCGGCATCTGCAACACTTCCTCGGCGCGCTCGAACACGCTGCGAGCGGCCGGGTAGCGGTCGTGGAGGTTCTTTCCCATACCGGGCTTCTGGACGCCCTGGCCAGGGAACAGCAGCGCGATCGGGCCGGACAGGCTGATCACAGCTCAGACCCAGGTCATCAGGGTTGCCCCCCAGGTCAACCCCGAGCCGAATCCGGCCAGCAGGACGTGGTCCCCGCTCTTGACGCGGCCCTTGCGGATGGCTTCCTCGAGCGCGAGTGGAATCGAGGCACTCGACGTGTTGCCGTACTCATCGATGTTGATCGCGACCCGATCGAGAGGAAGGCCGATTCGCCGCGCCGCGGCGTCGATGATGCGGAAGTTGGCCTGGTGCGGAACCCAGAGATCGATGTCTTCGAGTCCGATACCCGCGGTGTTGCAGACCTCGTTGGCCTGCCGGATGAAGATGTCGACCGCGAACTTGAAGACGTCGGGGCCCACCATGTCGATGTAGGGCGTGGCGTCACTGGCCGCATAAGCGCCCTTCTCGATGTTGCCGCACGTCACCTGCGCGAAGCCTCGCCCATCCGAGCCGAGACACCAGCTCTTGAAGCCCGCGCCTGTGGGCGCCTGCCGAACCACGGCCGCGCCCGCGCCGTCGCCGAAGATGACCGCCGTCCCGCGGTTGTGATAGTTGAGCATCCGCGACAGCACCTCGGCGCCGATCACCAGCACGGTGTCGGCCCGCTCGGTGGCGATGTACGAGTCTGCGATCGACAGCGCGTAGACGAAGCTCGAGCAGGCGGCCAGCGTGTCCCACGCCACGGCGCCCGGCGCGTTCAGCTCGTTCTGCACGCGGCAGGCAACAGACGGGAACGGCCCATCCGGAGACGAGGTGCCGACCAGGATCATGTCGAGGTCTTCCGCCTTGACGCCGGCATCGTCGAGCGCTGCCCGCGCCGCTTTGGTCGCGAGCTCGAATGTTGTGGTGCCAGGCTCGGCGATGTGGCGGCGGTGGATTCCGGTGCGCTCGGTGATCCACTTGTCCGACGTGTCCATCATCTTCTCGAGGTCGAAGTTGTCGATGATCCTCTCGGGCGCGTAGGCGCCCATCCCTGCGATCGCGCTGGGACGGCCCTTGGCTGCGAACGACCGCAGGGGCACCGCGTCAGATCGTGTGCGGTACGCGTTGGTGATCGCCATCTCCTTACGCCTCCAGCCGCTCGGCGGTCTTCTGCTCCAGGAATTTCCAGAGGTCGCCGATGACCTTCATCCTCTCGAGCTCCTCCTCGGAGAGCTCGACGTCGTACTTGTCCTCGATCGCGGCAATGAGCTCGACGAGATCGAGCGAGTCGGCCGCGAGGTCGCGCTGGAAGCTCTTGTCAAGCTGCACGTCGCCGGGTTCGATGCCGAGAATCTCCGCCGCGAGCTCTTGAAGCTCCTTGAAGTCGAGCTGGCTTGCCATATCTCTCCTAATTGGCCTCGGGAGCTTTGATCACGAGGCTCGCGTTGTGTCCGCCGAAACCGAACGAGTTCGAAAGGGCCACCTTGACATCGGCTTTGCGCGCCTTGTTGGGTACGTAGTCGAGGTCGCATTCCGGGTCGGGGTCGTCGAGGTTGATCGTCGGGGGCAGGAGGCCCCGATCGATGGCGAGGATGCAGGCCGCGGCCTCGATCGCACCCGCGGCGCCGAGAAGATGCCCGTGCACTGACTTCGTCGAGCTGACTGCCAGCTCGTAGGCATGGTCACCGAAGACCTCTTTGATGGCTTTGGTCTCGGCGACGTCGCCAAGCTTGGTCGAGGTTCCGTGCGCGTTGACATAGCCGACGTCATTTGGGTCGACACCGCTCTTAGTCAGCGCTTTGCGCATGGCGCGGATCGCGCCCTTGCCTTCGGGGTGCGGCGCGGTGAAGTGGTACATGTCCGCGCTCGCGCCGTATCCCGCGATCTCAGCAAAGATGCGAGCTCCGCGTTTCTTAGCGAATTCCATGTCCTCGAGCACCAGCATCACGGAGCCTTCGCTCATCACAAACCCATCGCGGCCGAGGTCGAACGGACGGCACGCTCGCTCGGGTTCGTCGTTGCGCTCGCTCGTGGCCTTGATCTGGCAGAACGCGCCCATCGTCAGAGGTGTGATCGTCGCCTCCGAGCCGCCGGCCAGCATCGCCACCGCGTCGCCGCGCTTGATGATCTCCGACGCCTCGCCGATGCCATGTGAGCCCGACGCGCATGCGCTCACGATCGCGTAGTTGGGCCCACCCGCATGTGTGTGGATGGCCACGATGCCCGCCGCCATGTCGGCGATCATCATCGGCACGGTGAAGGGGCTGATCCGCTTCGGCCCGCGCTCCATCAGAGCGGTGTGGCTCTTCTCGATCTCTTCCATGCCGCCGATGCCCGAGCTGACGATCACACCCACGTCATCGGGGTCCATCTCAGCCGGCTCGAGGCCGGCCTGCGCCAGCGCTTGCTTGGATGCCGCCAACGCGAACTGGCAGTACCGCCCGATGTGGCGGGCGGTCTTGCGATCCATATATTCCTCGGCGTTGAAGCCCTTGACCTCGCCGGCGATCTTGGTGTCGAAGTTGGCAGTGTCGAAATGGGTGATCTGGCCGATGCCGGATACGCCCTCGACCATGTTCGACCAGACGGTCTCCAGGTCGTTGCCGATGGGCGTAATGAAACCCATGCCTGTCACAGCCACGCGTCGACCGTTGGATTTGACGTTCACGCCACAGAGGATACGGACCCAGCGGCCTACTCACACACTCCCCGTGTGAGAAAAGGCGGCCTCTGCTTTGGACCTCGCGTCCAAAGAGGCTTCAGAGCAACCGGCGGAGGTCGAGGGCCAGCTGCAGGCGAAGCCGCGACGCGGGCGAATCGAACTCGGGGCCAAGCACGTCCCGCAGCTTGTCGAGCCGATACAGGACGGTGTGCCGATGCAGGTTGAGCGCCGCGGCGGCCTCCTTGACCGACCCGCGGTCGAGGTACGCCTCCAGGGTATCGAGCAGCTGCTCGCGGCCGCGCGTCTTGGAGTCGAGCAGCGGCCCGAGGCTGTGGGCGACGAAGCGCTCGGCCAGCCGTGGATTCTGGGCGAGGACGAGATGTGGGATTACCTCGTCGTGGCCGTGCGCGACCGCGTCCGGACGCAGCTTGCGGCCCGCCTCGATCGCCTGCTGGGCCTCCAGAAAGGATCGGGATATACCGCGCAAACCGGGGTGATACCCGCCGATGCCCGCGCGTACCCGGGCACGAGCGGTACCCGAGCGTTCGACCGCTTCCTTGTGCAGCTGGGTGACAAACTGGCGCGCGCTCTCGCCGTCCTTCGCCGAGTCCGCCGGCCACAGCGTGACAAGCGTCGAAGGATCGGTGGCGTGGTGGATGACGCCACGTGGGGTCTCGAGTGACGCCGCCACCTCGCCGAGCGCCTCGCCGCCCCGGGCGCCGTCGTGGTTGCCGACCACGAGCTTCGATACGACAGCGACGTAGCCGGTGGCCGCAATCGGCATGTTCAAAGCCAGCGCCTGCTTCTGCAGCTCGAGCTCCGAATCGAAGTTGTCGCTGATCAGTGCATGGAACAGCCGGGCCCGGGCGCGTGTGCCGCGCTGCATGTGCTGCTCGCGCGCATGGAGGTATGTCTTGGTGACCTCGGCCGCGACCTGATCGAGGGCCGCAAAGACGTAGTTGGCGGTGAGCATGATCGCCTCGGGCGTCGCTTCGGGATGACCGCGCCATGCGCGCAGGATCTCCTCCCAGGCGACGCGCGCAGCGATTCGATAGGCGGCCAGGATCGGCTCCACCGATTGGCTGCTGCGCGCCTGGAGGATGCCGAGCTGGGCCACGCGGCGCAGCTCCTCGGGCGTGGCGGGGCGGGCCTCGCGGGCTGTGGCCAGGAAGAGGTCGAGGCCGGCCTCGCACGCCTTCGCGATCGCATCGCGCTGCGGGGGGATGCCGGTGGAGTCGTCCCAGTGGACGACGGCCACGACGGCTCGAGCCATGTGGCGGGCAAGCCCGGCTCGGCGCCGCTCGAGCTCGGCCATGAGGGCCGGCGGAAGCTGGGAGGCCGGTTTGGACTTCGCGGCCACCCTGGCGATCGCTCTGGCCATGACCTGACTATAGACGCGGGGCCGAATTTAGGCCTCGAAGTCGAACGCGCGGTGTGCTCCTTAAGCAGCCATCCCCCCAAACCACCCAGCAGCCCTCCCCCAAAACCACCCACCCAGGGGGCTTTGTCCGCCGGCCAGAATACGGCGGCTCTGGGCGGCCGCCAATACCCTCTTAACAGCCGGGCGTCAGCTGTGCTTCTTGACGAAGGCGAGCATTCGGCGCCAGGCGTCGTCGCAGGCATCCTTCCACTGGTCGTACGTCCGGTCGAAGAAGCTGTGCGGGGCGCCCTCGTAGATGTGCATCTCGTGCGCCACGCCGACCTCGGTCAGCTTGCGATCGAAGTCGTTGAACGCCTCACGAGGCGTGAAGTCCTCGCCCGCGATGAGCATGAGCAGCGGTGCCTTCATCTTGTTGATGTAGGGCAGCGAACGCTCCGGCCGGCCGTAGAACCCGATGCAGCCGTTCAGGCCCGGATTCAGCGCCGACTGGTTCCACGAGTTCGCCCCGCCGAAACAGAAACCGACCGTGAACACCGCCTTGACCGCACCCCCATCCTTCGACCGCAGGTAAGCGATCGCTGCCGCCGTGTCCGCCGCGATGCCTTCGGGTGTCGTCTTCTCGACATACGGCTTCCAGTCAAAGCTCTCGTCGCGGTCGCCGACTCCGGCGGTGCGGCCGAAGTAGTCGATGGCGACCGCTTCGATGCCCGCCTCGGCAAAGCGCTGCGCGAGCTCCTTGTAGAAATGGTGCAGCCCGCGCACGTCGGGCAGAACCACCATTCCGGCTCCCGTCGGCGTGGACGCACGTGCGAAATACGCCATGAACCTGTTGCCGTCGGCGGCTTCGAGGGTGATGTCGCCTTGATCGGCGGCCGCGCCTCCGATCGGGGGCAGGGGCGGTCGGGCGTCGTCTGAATAGCACATGCGTCGATTCTCCAATACATTTGGCGGGTGACGAGAAACGAGAGTACTGGGTATACGCAGGCCGATCTGCAGGGCTTTTACGACGACCTGTACGACCACGAGCGCCTTGCGCTGGCCGACCGCCTCGAGAACGTTTCAACCCGACTTGCCATTGTCGGGCAGCGAATCAAGGCCGGCCGCGGGGTTGACGCTTGGAGCGACCACGAAGTGCTTGCTCACATCGCGGGGCTGTCGAAGTTCTATGGCGTGATCATCCACAGGATATCGAGCGGCAAGATGACCGAGGTTGACCTCCTGAGCGGCACCAACCTTCGCGACACCGCGATCGAGCAGATGGTGGAGACCGACCCTTCCGAGCTGCTTCGGATGACGCTGGCCGACCACGCCCGGACAGTTCAGCTCTTGCGTACCATCGATGCGGTTTCGCTGCGACGAGAGGCGAATGATTCCGCCGGCGGTACCGTGACCGCCGAATTCCTCGCGCGTTTCCCGCTCATCAACCACCTCGAGCAGCATGTCGACCAGCTCGAGCGCTCGCTGGCCTAGCGCGCCGCTCCCGCGAATCCCAGCCTCGTCAGCTCGGATCGGATTGCCTCGGCGGCCTGGGCCATCATCGCCTCATCGGGATTCGGATCCTGGTTGCCGAAATCGAGGTCGTGAACGCCGCGAATCGGGACCACATGAAAATGGACGTGCGGTATCTCGAGGCCCGCGAGCATCAGCCCGATGCGCGCCGGCTTGAACGCGGCCATCTGCGCTTTGCCGATCGACTGGGCCGTGATGGCGAGGTGCGCCAGCAGGTCGGTGTCGAGGTCGAGCCAGTGATCGAGCTCGCGGCGCGGCACCACCAGCGTGTGGCCGGGACGGAGCGGGCGGTTGGAAAGAAACCCCACGCAGCGGTCGTCCTTCCACACGAATCGGGCCGGCAGCTCGCCGGCGATGATGCGGCTGAAAACGCTCGGCACCTGTCTGAGACTACAAGCTAGCCTGTCAGCCATGCCGCCCGCAGCGGAGCTGATCGACGCCACCAAGAAGTACGGTGAGATCGAAGCCCTCAAGGGAGTCACCATCCGCATCGAGCTCGGCGATGTCGTGGCGATGCTCGGTCCCAACGGCGCGGGCAAGACGACGTCGATCAGCCTGTTACTCGGCCTTCGTAAGCCCTCCTCGGGCAAGGCACTGCTGTTTGGCCTGGAACCAACGAATCTCCGGGCACGAAGCCGGGTTGGCGTGATGCTGCAGGAGTCGGGCGTCCCGGCGATGCTCAAGGTGCGTGAGATCGTCGACCTGTTCCGCTCTTACTACCCGAAACCAATGCCGCGTGAGCGGGCGATCGCGATGGCCGGGCTCGAGGAGAAGGCCAACGCCCTCGTCAAGGAGTTGTCCGGTGGGCAGCGACAGAGGCTTTACTTCGCTCTTGCCGTGTGCGGTGACCCCGAGGTCCTCTTCCTCGACGAGCCCACAGTTGGAATGGACGTCGAGGGGCGCCGTTCGTTCATCGAGCGAATCGCCGACTTCGTGCAGATGGGACGCACGGTCGTGCTCACCACCCACTACCTCGAAGAAGCGGATCAATTGGCCAAGCGCGTGATTGTTATCGACCGCGGGGTGGTGATCGCGGACGCCTCTCCCCAGGAGATCAAGTCCCGGGTTGCCGGCAGGCGCGTTCGTTTTGTTTCGCCAGCTCTCAACGAGAAGGATCTCGAAGGTTTACCTGTTAGCGCAGTCACCATCAATGACCACCGGGTCCAGCTGCTCACGAACCAGCCAGAGGGGGTGCTGCGCGATCTTTTCCGGCGCGGAGTTGAGATTTCTGAGCTCGAGGTTGCAGGCGCCGACCTCGAGGAGGCGTTCATCGTGATGACCCGCCATTGAACGCCACCTTGAGGACGACCACTAGTGCGCCGACCTGGCCGATGCTGCTGCGCCAGACTTGGGCAGAGTTTCTAAAACTCTGGCGGGTCCCAGCATTCAGCGCGACCAGCATTTTTCTGCCGGTCGTCTTCTATGCGTTCATCGGCATCGGTCAAGCGAATCAAACACTGCAGGGCACCCACGTCAAGTTCGGCGCCTACTTTCTCGCCTCGATGGCAGTTTATTCAGTGGCGAATGTGATGATCTTCAGCTTTGGAATTTCGGTGGCAGCGGAGAGGGGCATGAAGATGGACCTCCTCATGCGTGCAACGCCGCTGCCTCCGCTGGTCTACCTGCTGTCCAGGTGCATCACCGCCATCGTCTTTGCCGCGCTGACTCTCGCCGTGCTCTTCCCTTTCGCCTACATCGCGGGCGGAGTCAGGCTCGACACCTCTGAGTGGTTCACGCTGGCATATCGGGTGCTGCTTGGGTCGGTTCCGTTCATCGGTCTGGGTTTTGCCATCGGTTACCTGTCGGGGCCAAACTCGGCGATCGCGGTCATCAACCTGATCTACCTGCCGACAGCGTTCGCATCCGGCTTGTTTTTTCCCAAGCAGCTACTTCCGCAGATCATCCAGAACATCTCGTCGTATCTGCCCCTTTATCGCTTCGGCCAGTTGGGGTGGAACGCCATCGGTGTCCCGACCAGTGAGAGCATCGCCACCGACTGGCTGTACCTGGCTGGTTACGGAGTCCTCTTTTTCGCTATCGCCGTATGGGCCTACCGGCGCGAAGAAAGCCGCAAATTCAGCTGACCGGAGCCCACATCCTTTCCGGGAGCGCGGCGCCGAAGGCTTCTCGATAGCGCTCCGAGAATTCGTCACGCGAGTAGGAGTGCTCGATCGTCCCCACCTGCTCGACCGCGTACGTGGCCGCGAGCGATGCCACCTGTCCTGCAGTCGGAATGTCGAGACCGCGCAGCAGACCGGCGACGAGGCCCGCGCGGTACGCATCGCCCGCGCCGGTGGGATCGGATTCGACTTGCGCAGGCGCCGCCAAGACGGTGTGCGACTCCGTACCGCGGTCGATTCGCGATCCCTGTCGGCCGAGGGTGGTCACCACGAGCTCGGACAGCTCCAGCAGCTGCTCCATCGTGCAGCCGGTGCGGTGCTGGATCATCTCCAGCTCATAGTCGTTGCCGATCAGGACCCACGCGCCGCGGGCGCCGTCGAGGAGGTCCTCGCCGGACAGATGCGGGAGCTGGTGCGCAGGGTCGAACACCCACCGAACGCCGCGGTCGCGGCATTCGCGCACCAACCGGTGCATCGCGTCGGGTGCGTTCGGGCCCACGATCACCGCCTCGGGCGCGGGCACTGTGTCGTCCAGCCCGAGAGTGCCGGCGAGGTTCATCGCGCCGCCGTAGTAGCCGGTGATCTGGTTGTCGTCCATGTCTGTCGTCGTGAAGCCGGTGGCGGAGATCTCATCGTCCATAAGCCGCAGACCGCGACAGTTCACGCCAAGGCTCTCCAGCCAGGTGCGGTATTCGGCGGCGTCGGACCCGGCGGTCGCCAGCACGGCGCTCGGATAGCCGAGGAGCGCGAGGTTGTATGCATAGTTGCCGGCGACGCCGCCTCGACGCTTCTTGAGGCTTTCGACCAGGAAGCTCAAGTTGAGAATGTGCGTCTTGTCAGGGAGGATGTGGTCTTTGAATCGTCCCTTGAAGCTGAGGATGTAATCGAAGGCGATGGAGCCGGTGCATACCACGCTCACAGCCGTGAAAGGCTAACTGAAGGCGAGTACAGCGGTGAAGGGGCGCCGAGCGGCGCCCCTTCGAGTCGCGACTTTTTCTTACGCGGCCGCTCTGCGGCGCGTGCTGGCACGTCGGGCAGAACGGCGCGGCGACGTCCGCGACTTCGACGCCGTTGCCGGTTGCCGCACTGGCAGCTCGCTGGCACGCTCTAGCCTGCTCGCCACCCGAGCAACGGTCTTGAAAGACCCGTTGAAGATCTTGAGCGCGCGCTTGGCCACGTCGCCCATCGGGTCCTGGCGCCGGGCCTGGACCTTGACGAGCTGAAGGCCTTTGATCGCGATGCGCTCCGGCAGCAGGTCACCGGCGACGCTCGACGCGGCATCGACGATGCCCTTGGCGACATGTCTCACCGGTGCGGTGGCGGAATCCATCTGCTCCGCCAGCCTGCGGTTGACCTTGCGGGCGGTCGGAGTGCCCTTGCGCTCCAGGCCCCTGATCCGCTTGCGCGTCGAGCCGATCGGGTCCGATGCCAGTTCCGCCGCTGTCCTGGCGGCCCCGAACGCAACCTCTTCCACTGTCGAACTGATGTCTGTGCTCATTTGTCTCGTATCTCCTTGTGTGATGACGCAACGCATCATAACGCATTGCGTCATTGAGCGTCAAGGGCCGCTCGTCAGCTCGCTCATGAGCCGCTCGGCAGGTTCCCCGAAAACGTCGTAATGAGCGACTTTGCGGCGTTTCTCCGGCTGGATCCACTCCGGACGCAGGCCCCGTTGACGGCCCCAGGCCTCCAGGTTCGAGCGCAAGCCGATCACATGCAGAAAGGGTCGCTCCCGCCTCATGCCTCGAATCGTGGAACCGTGGTAGTGGTCGAAATTGCGATGGACGGCGATGCCCCCCGCCTCGGCGAACGCAATCGCCTCTCGGATCTCCCTGCGCTCGAAGTAGCGCACCTGCAGCGCATCCATGTCTACGCCCGTGCGTCGGCGCAGATCGGCCTGAACGCGCACATCGAGCACGGCCTCTGCGCATTCTCAGGGCCGAGAGCGAAATCGGCCTGCGCGATACGGTGCGACACGGCTGTCACCCGGGCCTCGACAGCGCCGTCATCGGCGGTGACCTCGATTGCGTTTGAGCGGCGGAGATCGAACAGCACGAGCCGCGGACTGGCGCCACCCGGGAGCAACCCGCGACCCGCGGCCAGCGAATAGAGGCGAAGCTGGGTCGTGTAGGCGTCGATCAGCGAGGCGTCCATGGTCGCGTTGGTCTTGTAGTCGACGAGCACGGTGCGCCCGTCCAGCTCGCAGATGCGGTCGACGATTCCGCGCACTCTCGTGGCACCCACGCGCAGGTTGAACTCCACCTCCACCCCCAGCGTCATCGCCGCCGCCAGGGGATGGGCGAGGTAGCCGGCGAGCATCTCTGTGCCGGCCTCCGGGCCTTCGTAGCGGCCCAGCAGATCGCCGCCCGACGAATGCCACGCGGCGAGGGCTTCGTGAACCGCGGCACCGACTTCGGTGGCGTTCGCCGTCCGCGCGAATCGCGGCAGCAGGTCGTCCGGAGGCGCTGGGACGCGCCAGACCTGGCTGAAGCGATACCGGACGGGACAGATCTCGAAGTCGTGCAGCTGCGAAAAGCTGAGCCGGATCTCGAGCGCGGCCACCGGCGCGTCGACGGGGCGCCGCGGCTGGATTGCCTCCATGCGCGCGAGCACTGCGGCAACCACCGCTGAGCCGTCGAGGGCCGCGCCGTTGGCCGGACGCGGGACCGGGAGCTCGAGCTGCTCCGCCTCCACCACCGTGGCCGACTCCGGGTGCGCGAGACCCCAGCTGAGGATCTCGGCGAAATGGTCCTGCTCGCCCATCTCCACCTCGCGTGCGGACTGCTCCTCCCGCGTCGCGGTGACATAGAGGGCGTCTTTGGTGCGCGTGAGCCCGACGTAGACGATGCGCCTGCGCTCACCGATCGCCAGCTTCACCGCCGGCTCGCCCGGCGACGTGCTCTGGTAGCGCGGGTGCTTCTCGCCACGCCAGTTCTTCATCACGAAGCCAAGCCCGTCGGGGTCGAAGAAGAGCCGCTCCGTGTCTCGCGCTCGCGCCGGCCGCAGGTTGACCAGGAACACGACCGGAAACTCGAGCCCCTTGGCCGCGTGAATCGTGAGCAGCGAGACCGCGTCCGCGGCGGCCGACTCCTCGCTGGCCTCGCCGACGGGCAGCTCGGCGTCGATGACCTGGTCCAGGTGGCGCACGAAGTCTCCGATGCCCGCCAGAGCGAGCTCGCGCTCGAAACGAGAAGCGAGCTGGAAGACCTTGCGCAGGTTGAGCAGCGCGCGTGGGCTGCCGTCTCGCTGCGCCCGCAGCTCGGCCCACCGGAGGTAGCCCGTCTCCCCGAGGAGGCGGTTCAGGATGTCCGCCACCGTGAGCGCGTCCCGCAGCTTTCCGAGGCCGTCAGTGAGGTCGACGAGGGCGGCGGCGCTCACCGCCACCTTCGGCTCCATCTCGGGAAAGCCCTCGAGCCTCGCTGCTTCGAAACAATCGCGAAGGCGCATGCCGCGCCGGCCGAAACGCCTCGCGGCCATGCGGTACAGGCCGCGATCCGGAAGGCGCACGATCGGGCCCTGCAGCACCCTCACCAGCGCGCCATCGTCCATGGGATTCTCGGTGAGCCGCAGCATCGCCAGCACGTCCTTTATTTCCTGGCGGTCGAAGAAACCCGAGCCTCCGCTGGTCAGATACGGGATGCCCTGCCGGCGCAGCTCGTCCTCGAAATCGCGTGGGAGCATGCGAATCGAATGGGCCAGGATGGCGATGTCGGAGAACTTCCGGCCGCCTCGATAAAGACGCCTGATCGTCTCGGCCACGGATCTGGCTTCGGTTCGGGAATCAGGCGCCATGACCACGGTCACCGGCCGCTCACCCGCGCCGCGCGTCGCCACCAGGTCGGGCTCGTCAGCGAAATCGGGGTCACGCCGGATGAACTCTGTGGCGCAGTCGAGGATCTCCTGGTACGACCTGCGATTGTGGGTCAGCGGCAGGCGCTTGCCGCCGAAGCGGCTGCGTATGTTCTCGATCTCCGCGTCGCGCCAGCCGTAGATGGACTGCTTGGCGTCGCCGACCACCGCCACGTTGCCGAAGTTGTCGGCGGCCAGCAGCCGGATGAGGTCCAGCTGGATGCGGTTGGTGTCCTGGAACTCGTCGACGAGCAGGTAACGGAACCGTTGACGGCACCGGCGGCGGAACTCGGGCACACGTTCGAGCGCGTCGATGACATCGAGGATGAGGTCGTCGAAATCGCGCAGTCCCTCAGTAGTCAACGCATCTTCGTAGGTGCGGTAGACCAGATGGAGGACTTCGATCGCCTCCACCTCGGCATGCGCCGCCTGGCGTGCCATGTCGTCGGGCGGATTCTGCCAGTGCTGCGCGTGCAGCTCGAGGGCACGCTTGTGGAAACGCTCGGGCGTGATGCCCCTGCCTTTCAGCTTGAGGAGGAAACGCAGGCCCGATCGAAGCAGCTCATCGAGGTCGTCGACGCTCAGCGCGATGAATGAGTCCGGATCCAGAGGGGCGGCCTCGCCGCTGCGCAGCCGCGCCACCAGGCGCTGTTCGAAGAGGCGCTGTCCCGTCTCGTCCAGCACTCGCAGCTCGCGAGGCGCGCCCACCAGGTAGGCGAACTCGTCGAGCAGGCGCGAGCAGATCCCGTGGAAGGTTCCAATCCAGGCTCCGTCGAGCACCTCGGGGCCGAGGTCGGGCCGGCGCGCACGAAGCTCTTCGGTGATGCGCGAGCGGAGCTCGTCGGCGGCGCGGTCGTTGAACGTCACGGCGAGGATCTCGCCGGCCGGCACGCGATGCTCGACCAGCCAGCAGAAGCGCTCGGTCGCGGTGGCGGTCTTGCCGGTGCCGGGTCCGGCCGCGATGAGGAACGCCCCTTCGGGGCCGGCGTGCGCGGCCGCAGCCTGCTCGCCGCTGAGGGTCCGCGGGATGCCGGCGATCATTCGGGCGGCGCTCCTCCATAGGGACATATCGCCGCATGTGGGCAGGACGAGAAGCGCGTGATGCAGGTCCCCGCAAGGTCGCGCGGAGCCGGCTCGAAATGTCCTGCCTTGATGCGAGAGATGGCCTGCATGACGGTGTCGCGGCTGCGCTCGAGGTCGCCCGCATCGAGCACCTTCTCTCGATATTCCTTGAGGCCGGCCGGACGCCCCACGGTGAAGATGTCCTGGCGCATCGAGCCCCACACCCAGTCCTTCGGGTACCACAGCGACAGGAACCGCGGCTGAAAGCCAAGCGGCTTGCCCTCGTCGTCGAAGCCGTACTTGCAGGCCAGGTAGTAGAGGGCGAGCTGCACGTCGTAGAGGTCGGGACCGAAGTAGGCCTCGTACGCCCAGCGCATCGGCTTGCCCGAGCCGGTCTTGTAGTCGATGACCTCGACCTCGCCATCGCCGACGTCGTTGACCCGGTCGATCTTGCCGACGATGTCCGCCCCATCCAGCTGGAGGTGGAACCGCCGTTCGAGGGCCAGGGTGCCGAGGCGGCGGATGGGCTGCATGCCGGTGACGAAGCGGATGTAGTTGCCGAGGAGCGCGCGGACCTGCTTCTCTTCGCGCTTGCGGTCGAGCGTCCCCTCCATGCGCGAGAGGTAGCCCTCCAGATGCTTCTGCAGCACCGTCTCGAGCCAATCTTTCTGCCCCTCGGACTCGAGAGGCCGCCATTCCGCCTCCTGGAGGTGAAAGTCCTCGAGCACCTCGTGCAGGAAGCCGCCGCGTTCCATCGCCACCGACCTCGGCTCCTCGGCCAGGCCCGGGTGGTGGTTGTACCAGTAGAGGCGCGGGCATTTGAGATAGTCGTTGAGCGTGGTCGGGCTGAAGTGGTCGATCTCGACGTGCTCGGGATTGCGATCACCGCCGTACGGCTCGAAAGGCTCGCCAGATTCGCGATCGGCGATGAAGCTGACATCGAGGCCGAGCCCTCGCGCTCGCGCGCCTGCGCTTTCGCTCACGCTCTCGCGATGGGCGGCGATGAGCACCTCCGCCTCGCGTGCCAGAAGGACGTCCGCCGGATCGAGGCGCGCAGAGGCGCGCGTGAGCTCCTTCGTCTCGGCCTCCGGTGCGGCCATTCCGATGAACACGGATGGACCCGCCTGGCGCAGGTACGCGTCGGCGTAGGTCACGTAAACGCGGCGGGCGCGCGTCAAGGCGACATACGCGAGGCGCGCCTCCTCAGCCAGATGCCCGTCGGGATCCGACGGCCACGAGGGCATGAAGCCGACCTTGAATTTTTCGAGCCACGCTCGATCCACGTCGTCGAGCAACGGATGTGGGCGCGCTTCTGATGGAAACAGCCCATGGGCGAACCCGGCCGCGAACACGACCTGGAACTCGAGGCCCTTGGCCTGGTGCACGGTCATCACCTGCACGGCGTCGCGGCGCGCTGAAGCGGGCTCCGCGTCGTCGGCGGCGCCGGCCAGCAGCGCATCCAACGATCCTCCGATTTCCGACACCAGCGGCTTCGCACCGTGGAGCCGCCCGTACACCTCCTCCACGGCCTCGAGGCCCTCGATCGTGGAACGCAGGTCGGCCATCGCCTGCGTTCGTTCCTGCGCGTGGAGCCCGAGGTCGAGCAGCTTGCCTATCGCCCCGTCCTCGATCAACACCGAGTATGCGAGGCTCGCCAGCGGCAACTTCTTGGAGCGGTCGAGGAGCTTGTGACGCGCGACCATCGCCGCATGCAGCGCGTCTAGCTCCGGCTCGGTGAGGTACTCGTAGTAGTCGGGCGGGGTTGGAGGATCGGTCGGCGCCTCGCCGCCCCAAGGCACCGGGTAGCGCTGCGGATCCCTCCACGCGAGCACATACATCAGCCTCCTCATCACGCGCGGCAGCGGCCTCGCCTGCTCGAACGCGTGCGCGCGAAGGCGGCTCAGAGTCCGCGAGCCGACGCCTCCGAGACTCGACGCAAGGGCGCTTTCAAAAGCCTCGGGGTCATCCGGTTTGCGCAGCGATTCGAGATACCCAACCAGAAAGCGGACCACCTCATTGCGTGTGGTCGCCCCCGAGCCGCGCACCTCGTAGGGCACGTCGAGCGCTCGCAGCGCCTCCTCGAACGGAGCCCCCATCGCGGTCGTGCTGCGCAGGAGGATCGCGAAGTCGTCCAGCCGCAGCTCCGGATGTGCCCCATGGATGCGTTTGATCTCGCGGGCGCAGAAGAACGCCTCGTCAAGGCCGTCGCCCTCATGCGCGATGACGACCGATGGAGGCGCGATCTCCGCGACCGATCGAAGTCCGCGCCGGGTCCGCCCCGGCTGCGTGACCCCGAGCAGGCGCTCGCCCGCATCGAGAGCTTCCTGCGAGCAGCGCCAGCAGTCGTCGAGCGTGAGCGTCGCCGCGCTGTATGCGGCCGGGAAGTCGATGCCGAGAAGCCGTGGCACCGTGCCACGAAAGCCGTAGATGGACTGGTCTGGGTCGCCCACGACCACCAGGCGCGGGCGCGACTCGGGCGGGGCCAGCAGCTGCAGGAGCTGGAACTGCGCCGGGTCGACGTCCTGGAACTCATCGACAAGGATGAGCTGGAACTTCGAGCGCAGCCGTTCGCGAAGCTCGTGCCTCGACTGCAGAAGCTCGATGGCACCGATGATCAGGTCGCGGAAGTCGACCATGCCCGCACCGCGGAGTCGCTCCTGGTACGCCTGGTAGGCGGCGGCCAGCGCACGCAGGCGATCGCTTCCGCCGGCTTCGGTCGCGAGCATGAACGCGGCCGGGTGCACGAGATTCTGCTTCATGAGCGAAACGAATCCCAGGAGGTCGCGGGCGAACGCCTCTGACCTGCGCACGCCGACGAGCGCACCAAGGACGTCGGGATCGACCTCCGCCAGCACCTGCCGCATCACGATCGATTCCTGGAAGCTGTTGATCAGCATGCGGTGCGCGTCCGGTGCGTGATCGCGCAGGATGCGCCAGCAGAAGCTGTGGAACGTGGAGATCCACGCCTCTCCGTAGTCGTCCTGAAGGCGCTCGTCGATTCGCCTGCCGATCTCCTCGGCGGCTCCAGTCGAAAACGTAAGCGCGAGGATCTGATCGCGACTGGCGACGTGCCGAAGCACGGCCTGCTCATACAGGTCGACCAGCGCGCGTGTCTTCCCCGTGCCCGGCCCGGCAAGCACCCGGAGGGGGCCGTTGATGTCGTCTATGTCGATCGGCAAAGCGTGTACCTCAGCTGGCGGGCCCTTCGATTATGCGGTGGCCGGTTCTCCAAGGTCAGCCTTGGCTGTTAACACAGCTTCGCGCCGGCGGCCGGCCGGCGGGCTTCCAGGACCAGCGCTCCAAGCAGCGATCCGACCGTACAGCAATATAGGTGGGCGCCATGTCGACGACCGCGACCGCCCGCCGCACCTTCAGCCCACGCGCGGTTGCGGCCTTTGCGGCGGTGACAATCGTCCTCCCGCATGTGCCTTCCTTCTTTCATCGGCTCCTCGATGGGGACGAGGCGATCTATGGCTCCATAGCCGCCCTGATGAACATGGGCGGCCCGCTTTACGCCGAGGGCGGCGTGGACAACAAGCCACCGGGAATCTTCTGGGTCTACTCGGCCACATTCCGCGTTTTCGGCACCTACCAGATGACGGCAATCCATGTGGTCGCTCTGCTGGCCGTTATCGCCACGGCTCTTCTCATCTTCCTGGTCGGACGGCACGTGGGAAGCACGCGAGCGGGCGTGCTTGCGGCGATCTTCTACGGCGTCATGACGGGGGCCGGCAACCCGCGGCTGCTGGCGGCCAATACCGAGGTGTTCATGATGCTGCCTCTCACGGCGTCGATGCTGCTCATGCTGCAGGAGCGATGGCTGTGGTCCGGTCTGCTGCTGGCCGCGGCCGGGGCCTTCAGGCAGTCCGCGGCCATCCAGATCCTGCTGCTGCCACTGGCTCTCGCGTACCTCGAGCCGCGCGCCGCCCGCGTACGACCCCTGCTCTTGTTCGCGAGCGGGCTCGCCGCCGGCCTTTTGGCAGGCGCCGCTCTGCTCGCCCTGACAGGTTCGCTGACGGGATTCTGGCGCTGGACGATCGGGATCCTGACGCAGTACGCCGGCACCAACTGGACGCCGGCGCTCGTGTGGTCACGCGCCCAGGACAGCGTGATTCCGTTTGCGCTCGCAACCTCGGTCCTCTGGGTGGCGGCGATCGCGTGGGCGGCGCGGTGGAAGCGACTCGAGCCGGCCCATCGTCTCGTGGTGGCATGGCTGGTCGCCTCGGTGATCGGTTCACTGGCGGGAGGCCACCTGTCGTGGCACTACTTCATCCAGCTGATGGGCCCGCTGGCAGTGCTGGCGGCACTCGCGATCGACCATGCACTCCATGCCCCTATGCAGCGGGAGGTCGCCGCCGTTGTGGCGCTCGGCGTCCTCGTGCCGGCGCTGTGGTGGGGCTCATACGACATACTCGCCGACCCCCTGACTTACGACTGGAGTCCGCCGATCGCCAAGCACGAGCTGGTCGCGACGTACATTCGAAACCACACCAGGCCAAGCGACCGCGTTTTCGTCTGGGGCGATTGGCCCGCGCTCTACGTCGAGTCGGACCGCGAGATGGCGAGCCGTTTTCCCGGCTTCCTTCGTGGCTTCGCGCGCGGGTCAGGTCTGCCGCCGAACAACTGGGACACCGCGCCCGATGTGTGGCCGGCTCTGCAGGCCGACCTCGAGCGCAACCCGCCGGCCATGATCGTCGATACCGCAGCTGCCAACTGGAGCGACTTCGCGAAGTATCCGATGCGCAACTACGCGGTGCTTCAGAACCTCGTCAGCACGAAGTATCGCCTCGTGGCGGTGGTGGATGGCGTCGCCATCTACGTGCGTAACAGTTAGATGAGCTTGGGGAGCGGGGGCAGCTTGATCGGAAGCTTGGGCACCGTGACGGGTACGGTCACCGGCAGCTTGGGGGCCGGGACGCTGACCGGCAGTGCGGCCTGGTTGGGGATCGCCGGCGTTGGGAGCGGAACCGCGCCGGTCACTGGTTGGACGGGCACCTTGACGGCCGGCATGCCGGCCGCGGGCACACGCCCCGTGGCGGTGACGCGGCCGCGGTCGACCTGGGACAGCTGCGCAGGTGACGGGGCCTGGCCGGCGAGCATGGCGGCCGTGATCGCTCCGCAGGCGACGACCACCGCCGCCGGGGCCAGGTGGTCGGATGCGTTCTCGGCACCACGCCGGACCATGTCGACGATGGAACGGGCGCCAAACCACGCGGCGATCGCATAGATCGTGCGCCTTGCTGCTGACCGGCCCATCTCGACGTGGGCGCTGACCGCGTTCACCGCCTCCCGGAGCTTTCGCCTGACAGCACCTTCCCCGACGCCCAGGTGCTCGGCGATCTCCTCGTTCGTGAGACCTCCGAAGTAAGCGAGCTTGACGGCCTGCTTATGGCCCGCCGGCAGCGTGTTCAGCGCCTCGTCGACCGACTGGCGGACCATCGCGCTCGAAAAGTCGTTCCACGGCAGCGTCCCGTCATTGGGCGGAGTGCCCTCGACCAGCATCTTTTTCAACCCCTTGTGCGCGCCGCGTATACGGCGGCGGTCGAAGGGCCGCTTCCGAATGCCCGTCATCAGCCACGTCCGCCAGGAATCACTTGCCGCGGTGGGAAGCACGATGAAATCCGCCTCTTTGGGCGGCAAATCCTCGTGCTGTTCCCCGCCGTTCGGGCCCGAAGGCGTCCGCGGCGCAAAGAACCAGCGACTCAACACCGCATCCCCAATGCGCGCATTACCCCGTACAAGGAAACTCGCAACGGCACCTACCTACCCGGTGCTGTAAAACCCTGTTAAGGAATTCTCAGTCGGGTGAAGGTCGGACCGGGCGCTTGATCTCCAGGACACGCTCCTCGTCGGCGGCCATCTCGATCAACCTGTCATACAGGTTCACGGCGTCGGCCCCGTTCGGTGCCTCCGCCAGTCGAATGTACGCTGAGGCGCCGTTGGGAAATACGAAGGTAGGAGTTCCGAACACGCCGTGCCTGGACACAGCGTTCATGTGGTCGAAGGCGAGCGCATGCGTGATCGCCGGGTCGGCGACGTCCCGCCGGAAACGTTCCAGGTCCAGACCTGAGTCATCCGCCACCTGTTCGACCACGTGGACGTCGTCGATGTCCAATCGCGCCTGGTGACGGGCGCCAAGGAGGGCGGGATGAAACACCTCGAACCGGCCCTGCCGCCGAGCCGCCTCTGCCGCCTTGAAGGGGAGCCTGCCCCGCACCCGCTCGCCCGCCGGAGCATCCCAAACCGTCCAGCCGCCTTCCTTCGAGTTGACCTGCGTGAGGGAGAAGTAACGCCAGCGCACATCCGGCCTCCGCTCCGCGGCCACGTTCGCGAGCAGCAATGAGGCGCGATACACGAACGGGCACCCGTAATCGAAGTAGAGCTCGAACTCCATGAAGCTTCAAACGAGGACCGTGGTCACGCGTATTCCCGACAGCTGGGGATGGATGGCGCCCGACATCCTCCGCCGCCTGCTGCCTTTCGCCGTGATGGTGGCCGTGGCCGAGATCGGATGGAGCCCGTCGTGGCTTGGATTTTCAGGAGGGCGGCTGGGCGTCCAGCTGGCATTTGCGGCCGCGGCCGCGCCCGTCCTGTTCGTGGCCGCGGCCCTGGTTCAGCTGTGGCTGGCCCGGCGCCGTGGAGCGCTGCTCGTGCCGGGGACGGCCGGCGACGCCTGGTTCCAGGCCGGCTTCTACGCCCTCAATGGGCCGATCGAGGAAGCTTTCTTCAGGGGCCTGGTCCAGGGCGGCCTCGGCGTGGCGTTCGGGGCGCCGGTCGGCTTTCTTGCCGGCACCGCCGCTTACGTCCTCTATCACCGCCTGGGCTGGCCGTGGCCAGACACGCTTGCCACCGCGCTGGTCGGCATCCCCCTCGGCCTGGCTTTCTGGCTGCTGCCCGGGCCCGCCTCGTTGATGGGCGTGTCGATCGCCCACATCGCGGCGACCTGCGGGTTTCTCGGTCCGGGCCCTTTCCTCCTGAAGAGGCTAGGACTGGTCTAGGTGGTGCAGCTCGATGAAGTACAGCGACGGACTCTGGTGTGGGCCGGCCTTGCAGTGGTCCTCACGGCATTCGACGGTTCGGTGCTGGTCCTGGCGCTGCCGGCCGTCGCCCGTGACTTTCAAGCGCGCGTCCCGGATCTCAGCAACCTCGGCTCGATCCTCGCCCTCGGCGGCCTCGGCGCACTGCCCCTGGCGACGCTGGCCGACCACTTCGGGCGCCGGCGCCTGATCGCGGTCGGCGTGGCCGGCTTTTCGATCGCCAACTTTGCGAGCGCCTTCGCGCCGAGCCTCGAAGCACTCGCCTTCCTGCGGCTGGTCGCGGTGTGCTTCGAGGCGCTGGTCGGCGGGGTCGCCACCGCCCTCATCGTCGAAGAGGCCCCGTCCGGCCGGCGCGGCCAGGCCGTGAGCGTGCTCGCGCTTCTCAGCGGTGCGGGCACCGGCATCACCGTGATCGCGTATCCCCTGGTCGCCCCACACTGGCGCTGGCTGTTCGCCGCAGGCGGCGTGGGACTCGTGGCCGCCCCGCTGATCTGGATGAGGCTGCCCGAGGGGCGCGTGTGGCAGAGGGTGAGACTGTCCGGCTCTGCGCTTCGGTTGTTGATGGCGCCGCCTTGGCGCCAAAGGCTCTTCATCATCGCGGCGACCACGGCGCTGCTTGCCGTCCTCCTGGAGCCGGCTGGGCTGCTGTTCACCGTCTTCGCCAGCCAGAAGCTGCGCATGAGCCCCACCGGGATCAGCGTTCTGATCGCTGTCTCGGGCGTGGCGGGCGCGGCATCTTACGTTGCCGGCGGCTACCTCAGCGACCGTTTCGGGCGCAGGGCTCCTGGAGCCGCACTCACTGGAGCCACCGCAGTGGCCGCAAGCGTCAGCTTCGCCACGGGGACACCCGGATTCGTGATCGGCAACGTGCTGTGGAGCTCGTTCGCCAGCGCCGCGACGCCGGTGCTCGGGGCGTGGTCCGGCGAGCTCTTTCCCACTCGGGCGCGGGCCACGGCCGAGGCAACAGGGTCGGTGGCGGCGGCGGTGGGAAGCGTGGCCGGTCTCCAGGCGGTCGGGATCCTTTCGCAGTCCGTCGGGCTCGGCCCGGCCCTCGCGTTGACAGGCATTGTCGCCCTCGCCGGGGCCGGCCTCCTGCTCCTTCTCCCCGAGACCCGCGGCGCCCCGCTCCCAGACTAGGAACACATCCGGAAAGGAAGCGTCTCTGTGACGGTGGTCGCCAACAGCGCTGAGACAAACGTGCATGCGTGTTCGCGGCCGGGTTGAAACCCGGCCGCCCTTCGACCCGCAATTTGACGAAGCCACAGGGCGGTGCTAGGGTTGCCGCGGTATATCGGTCGCATATCGGTCGATGGCCTGATGTGGGAGGGGTCACAGGGGTTGGCGTCTCAGGCTCGCGCGATTGGAGCTAGGCACGCTCAGAGCACCGTCGCCGAGGCCGCGCGCTCGCAAAGCGAGGAAGCCTACCTTCGGATACGAGACCGGATCGTCTGCCTCGACATGCCGCCCGGCTCGGTCGTCGAGGAAGGCCGGCTCCGTGACGAGCTCGAGATCGGTCGTACCCCGATCAGGGAGGCCTTGCAGCGACTGGCGTGGGAGAACCTTGTACGCAGTGTGCCCCACCGGGGTACGTTCGTGACGGACGTCAACATCACCGACCTCGCACGCATCACCGAGGTCCGGGTCGTGCTCGAAGGGCATGCCGCGAGATTGGCGGCCGAGCGCAGGGGTGACGGCGACCGCGAGGCGATTGCCGACCTCATCGAACGGCTCAACGCGGCCGAGCTCATCAACCCTCGCGAGCTAATGCAGCTCGACCGCGAGATCCATCGCCAGATCTATCGCTCGGCTCGCAACGCCTTTCTCGAAAACACGCTGGAGCGGTACTTCAACCTGAGCCTGCGGCTCTGGTACCTGGTCCTCGACCACGGCGTTCGCCTTCGCGAAGCGGTGGAGGAGCACATCGAGCTGCTGCGCGCGGTCATCGCCGGCGACGGCCAGCGCGCCGACGAATGCATGAGGCGCCATGTGATCGGGTTCGAGCGCGAGATCCGCAAGGTGCTGGTGGAGAGGTAAGAGGGTTGCCCAAAGTCTTTTTCGCGACCGACCTGCATGGTTCCGAGATGTGCTGGCGCAAGTTCCTCAACGCGGCCAAGTTCTATGAGGCCGACATCCTGATCTGCGGCGGCGACATGACCGGCAAGGCGATGATCCCGATCGTCGAGGAGAACGGCCACTACACGGTGACGATCGCCGCCGAGAGGCAGGTCGTCACGGCCGGGCAGGTCGGCGACATCGAGACCCAGATCCGGCGCCGCGGCTACTACCCGCTGCACGTCACCCCGGAGCGGCTGCAGGAGCTGGACGAGGACGCCGACAAGAGGAAGCAGTGCTTCCAGCAGGTCATGCTGGACGGCGTCCGCCGCTGGATGGACATGGCTTCGGAGAAGCTGCGCGGCTCCGGAGTGCGCATATTCGTATGCCCGGGCAACGACGACGAGATGGAGGTGGACGACGTCGTCCGGGAATCCGACATGGTCGAGCTCGGCGAGGGGCGCATGGTCGAGATCGACGGCTTCACGATGATTTCCACCGGGTGGTCCAACCACACGCCGTGGAACACGCATCGCGAAGAGGCGGAGGAGAAGCTCGGCGAGCGCATCGAGGCGATGGCCAAGCAGATCCCCGACCCCACGCGCGCGATCTTCAACCTCCACTGCCCGCCGTACAGGTCGGGTCTCGACGAAGCTCCGGCCATCGATGCGGACCTCAAGCTGATGCATGGCGGGCGCGCGCTGCGCCCTGTCGGTTCGACCGCCGTGCGCCAGGCGATCGACAAGCACCAGCCGATGCTCTCGCTGCATGGGCACATCCACGAGAGCAAGGGCGCGGTGAAGCTCGGCAAAACGCTTTCCATCAATCCCGGCAGCGCTTATGAGGAGGGGATCCTCATGGCGGCGGTTATCAACCTCGATGCCAAGAAGGGGATCAAGAGCTACCAATTGGTAAACGGGTAAGCGGCAATAACGGAGAGGGAGAAAAAGAGAGATGGCTGAAGCAACGATGGGGTCGAGGCCGACCCTTTTCCTGCGCAACGCGACCGGGCTGGTCAAGTCCTGGTCGACGTTCGATGCGTTCGTCTACTCGTTCTGGTCGGTGAACCTGATCACGCTCGGCCTTTACGGCATGTCGTACGTGTACACGGTTCCTGACGGCCAGCTGCTCGCCGCGATCCTCGTGTTCGGCCTGCTCACGACCTTCCTCGTCGTCACCTACGCGATGTTGGTGAGCGTGATGCCCCGAACGGGAGGCGACTACGCCTGGCAGAGCCGCGTTCTTGGCGGCGGTCTTGGTTTCGTGCTGTCCATCACCGGGTGGTGGTTCACGCTGTTTCTCTGGGCGCCGATCTACGCCAATATCCTCGTCGTCCAGTTCTTCTCTCCCCTCGCGTACACGCTTGGCTGGACCGGCGTCGCCACGTTCTTCACCAGCCAGACCGGCATCTTCGTCTCTTGCTTGATCGTGCTTGCATTCGTGAGCATCGTCGTCACGCTGGGCATGGAGACCTATGCGCGAATCCAGAAGATCTGCTTCTGGCTCGGGCTTGCCGGCCTGGCCGTCGTGTGTGGGCTCTTGCTGTTCTACAGCCAGAGCGACTTCCAGAACGCATTCAACCGCGAGGCGACGAACATCTTCGGCGCCCCGGCCAATGCATACCAGGGCACGATCGACGCGGCCGGCAAGACTTTCGCGGGCTCGAGCTTCAACACGCTCGCGTTTGGTCCCCTGCTGCTTCTGCTCCCCTGGCTGGCTTTCTACCTGCTGTGGCCCAACTGGGGCGCCACCCTGTACGGCGAGGTCCGCGGAGCCAAGGACCTCCGCAAGCCGTTCTGGAGCATGTTCTGGGGACTGTGGGTCACGGTGGCCATGGTTGCGATCGTCGTCCTTCTGATCAACAAGACCATCGGCTGGAACTTCTACCAGTCGGCCAACGCGGCCTACTGGAACAACCTGTTCGCGGTCCAGGGCGCCGTTGCCCCGCCAGTCCCGATCTGGCCTTACCCAGTCATGTTCGCGGGATTCCTGGTCGACAACCATCTCTTCCAGGCGTTGCTGATCATCGTCATGGGCCTGTGGTTCTTCGGCTGGGCCGGAACCCTCTTCCTGTCTTCGACTCGCGTCATCTTCGCGGCGGCCTTCGACCGGGTCCTGCCGTCATGGGCGGCCAACATCTCGGCCAAGCGCCGCGTGCCATACGGCGCGTTGATTCTGATGATCCTGCCGTCGCTGGTGATCAGCGCCATCTACGCGTACAAGCCGGACTTCACCAGCGTGTTCCTGGACGCCACCGCAGTGCTTGCCCTGACCTTCCTCGCGACGGTCGTGGCAGCTATCATCCTGCCCTGGCGGCGCAAGGACCTCTACGAAGCCTCGCCGATCGCCCACTACAAGGTCGCGGGGATTCCGGTGATCACGGTCGTCGGAGTGATCACCGGGTTGTTCCTGCTCTTCATGCTCTACCAGTGGTCGTTCAACCCTGACAACCTCTACGGGACGTCGCTGCAGAAGACGCCAAACTCCGTCATCTATTTCGTTGCGACGTACGTCGTCGCGATAGTCATCTACGTCGCGGCGCGGATTTACCGGAGCCGGCAGGGAATCGACCTCGCACGTATCCACCACGAAATTCCTGTTGAATAACGGTTCGGCCGCCGGGCGCAAGCCCGGCGGCACGCCTTTTCACTGATGCTCGAATACACACTCCGCACCTACCAGAGCCCGACCCGTCTGGTGCAGCGCCTTGGCGCCATCCGCGAGCTGGGTACCGAGGCGTCGCTGCTCGGCATTCGCCGGCCGCTTCTCGTCACCGACCCCGGTGTGAAGGCGGCGGGCCTGCTGGACACCGCGCTCGAGGTCCTGCGCGGCGCCGACTGCGAGCCGGTCGTGTTCGACCGCGTGCGCGCCAACCCGGGTGTGGAGCTCGTCGACGCGGGCGCCGCCGAGTACCGATCGGAGGGCTGCGACGGGCTGGTCGCGATCGGCGGCGGCAGCTCGATGGACACCGCCAAGGGGATCGGGGTGGTGGCCGCCCACGATGGCAGCATCCTCGACTACGAATGGGGGCATAGCCCAATCGACAAGCGGATCCCGCCGATGATCGCGGTGCCGACCACGGCCGGGACCGGCAGTGAGGTCACCCTGTGGGCGGTGATCACCGACCCCAAGCGGAAGATCAAGTTCAACGTCGGCGGCACCCCGAACATCGCGTCGTGGGTGGCCGTCATCGACCCGGAGCTCACCGTCAAGCTCCCCGCCGCGGTCACCGCCGGCACTGGCATGGACGCCCTGGCGCACGCCGTCGAGTGCTACACGATGTCCTACCACCAGCCCTTCACCGATGCGGTGGCGCTGATGGCGATGGAGTACGTGGGGCGATACCTGCGGGTCGCGTTCTCGCAGGCGGCCAACGTCGAAGCGCGATATCACATGAGCGCGGCGGCGATGCTCGCGGGTCTCGCCTATGGGACCGACTCGGCCGGCGCCGCCCACGCGATGAGCCAGACTGCGGGCGGCGTGCACGATGCGCCGCACGGCGCGCTGACGGCTCGCTTGCTCGGCCCCGTCATGGAGTACAACCACGCCGGCGAGCCGGAGCGTTTCGCGCGCATGGCCGCTGCCTTCGGGCTCGATGTGCGCGGCGCCACCGTCTGGCGCGCGGCAGAGATGGCCGTCGACTACGTGCACCAGCTGACGGTCGACGTCGAGATCCCCAGCCTCGAAGAGCTGGGCTTCAGCAGGGACGAGATCCCGATGCTCGCTGAGAAGGCCGCCGCCGACCCGCAGAGCATCGGCAACCCGCGAGACGTCGATGCTTCGGCGTACCAGCGCATCTACACGCGAGCGTTCGACCTCGGACGGGGGGCCGCTTCTTGACCCAGGGCCCTCTCGAAGACCCAATAGAAGAAGCCGGCCGGATCGCGACCGCCGCCAAGGCCGCGGGGGTGAAGGCCAAGCTCCTCGGCGGGGCGGGAATCCATCTCAGCTCACCAAGCGCCCGCAAGCCTCCTTTGAGACGGAAGTACGGCGACCTCGACTACGCGATCCGAAAGAAGGACCGCCAGGCCGTGCAGACGATGTTTCCATCGCTCGGGTATGAGGCGAACGAACGATTCAACCTCATGCAGGGGGACCGTCGCCTGTACTTCTACGACGTCGATCACAGCCGCCAGGTGGACATCTTCATCGACATCATCCAGATGTCGCACGTGATCGACCTGCGAGGGAGGCTGGACGGCGATGGACCCTGTGCCAGCCCGTCGGACCTCCTTTTGAGCAAGCTCCAGATCTTCGAGGTCAACCGCAAAGACCTCGTCGACCTGACCGCGCTCTTGCTCGACCACCCGATCGTCAAGAGCCCGAATGACGAATGCATCGACTGTACTTATGTCGCCAAGGTGGCGGCCGACGACTGGGGGATGTATCGAACGCTGCAAGAGAACATCGGCAAGCTGCGGCACACCCTCGAAGACCTCGACGTCGACCGCGACGTCGTCAGCGCCAGGCTCGACGAGCTGTGGTCGGCCGTGGAAACGCAGCCGAAGCCTTTGAAGTGGAAGCTGCGCGCCCAGGTGGGCGATCGAATGCGCTGGTACGAGCTTCCCGAGGAGGTCCGCTCGCCGTACCAGCCGGAGTAGCAAACCCAGACATATAAGGAATAGAGGAGCAGACGCATGAGCAACCTGCCCGCCCACGCCCGGGCCGTCGTGATCGGCTGCGGGATCGTCGGCAACAGCGTGGCCTACCACCTGTGCCGCCTGGGCTGGCGCGACGTGGTGCTCATCGACAAAGGCCCGCTGCCGAACCCGGGCGGATCCACTGGTCACGCGTCGAACTTCATCTTCCTGGTCGATCACTCCAAGGAGATGACGGCGCTCACGGTGGAGAGCGTCAACCAGTACAAGGAGATGGGCGTCTTCACACAATCGGGCGGCATCGAGGTCGCGCGCACGAGCGAGCGCATGCAGGAGCTCACGCGACGCATGGTCTCGGCGGCGTCATGGGGTATCGAGCCCGTCTCGCTCGTCAGCCCGGCAGGGGTCAAAGACCTCGTCCCGTTCATCAATGACTCGATCATCCTGGGCGGCTTCTACACGCCAGGCGTCGGCGTGGTCGACTCGCTGCGCGCGGGCACGATCATGCGCGAGCGGGCGCAGGCGTCCGGGGCGCTGATGGTGGCGGCCAAGACGGAAGTGCTCGGCATCGACGTCGACCACGGCCGCGTCCGCTGTGTCCGCACCACGGCCGGCGACGTCGAGGCGGAGACCGTCGTGATCACCTGCGGCGTCTGGAGCCCGCGCGTCGCCCGGATGGCGGGGGCGCGGATCCCACTCACTCCGGCCGTGCACCAGATGATCGACGTCGGCCCCGTGCCCCGCTTCGCGGGCGCCAAGGGCGACATCGAGGTGCCGATCGTGCGCGACATGGACACCAACATGTACGAGCGCCAGGCCGGCGGCGACCTCGAGATCGGGTCATACGCACACCGGCCGATCCTCTACGACCCCGAGGACATCCCACCCATCGAGCGGGCCGCGCTGTCGCCAACCGAGTTCCCCTTCACACAGCCCGACTTCGAGCTCCAGATGCAGCACGCCCTCGAGCTGGTGCCTGAGATCGTCAGCGACGAACGAGTGGGCGTGAAGTACGCCATCAACGGCATCCTATCGCTCACGCCCGACGGCATGCCCGTCCTGGGCGAGTCACCGGACGTCAGAGGCCTGTGGTCGGCGGCCGCCGTGTGGGTCAAAGAAGGCCCCGGCACGGGCAAGGCGCTGGCCGAATGGATGGTGCACGGGGAGTCGGAAATCGACCTCCACTCGTCCGACATCGCCCGTTTCCACGAACATCAAAAGACGCGCACGCACGTGCGCGCAAGGGCGGCCGAGGGCTTCAACAAGACGTACGGCATCGTCCACCCGAGCGAGCAGTGGGCCTCCAATCGCGATGTGCGCCTGGCGCCCTTCCACCAGCGCGAGCGCGAGCTGGGCGCGACGTTTTTCGAGGCCGCCGGTTGGGAGCGGCCGATGTGGTACGAGTCGAACGGCCCGCTTCTCGACGAGTTCGGCGACCGGGTCACGCGGCGCACGGCTGAATGGGAATCGCGCTGGTGGTCGCCGCTCATCAACGCCGAGCACCTCGCCATGCGCGAGAGGGCGGGTCTCTTCGACCTCTCGGCGTTCGCGATCTTCGATATCACGGGGCCTGGCGCGCTGGCGGCGGTGCAGAAGGTCACGCTCCGCCAGATGGACGTGCCCGTCGGCCGCAACGTCTACACGCCGGTCCTGAGCCACAACGGAGGCTTCAAGTCCGACCTCACGATCATGCGGCTCGGCGAGGAGCACTTCCGCGTGGTGACCGGTGGCGCGTCCGGCATGTCGGACAAGAAGTGGTTCGCCGATCACCTGCCCGCGAACGGGACGGCGCAGCTGTTCGACCTGACCACCGCGATGACCACCGTCGGACTGTGGGGCCCTCGGGCACGCGACATCCTCGCCTCTGCCACCGGCGACGACGTCTCCAACGAAGGCTTCAAGTTCGGTGCATGCAGGACGATCGACGTCGGCACCGTTCGGGTGCTCGCGTCGCGCATCTCATATGTCGGCGACCTCGGCTGGGAGCTGTACGTGCCCATCGAGCAGGGGCTCAAGCTTTGGGACCTTCTCTGGGAGGCCGGCCGGCCGTTCGGCCTCGTGCCCTGCGGCATCGGCGTTTACGGCACCACGGGCCGGCTCGAGAAGTGCTACCGCGCCCACGGCAACGAGCTGGAGACCGAGTACAACGTCGTCGAGGCGGGGATGCAAGCGCCGCGCGTGAAGAGCGAGGACTTCGTCGGCAAGGAAGCGCACCTCCGGCATCGGGAGGAGGCGCCGGCGGCGATCCTCTGCACGCTGACGGTCGACGACCACAGGTCGAAAAGCGGTGAGAAGCGGTACATGCTCGGGCGCGAACCGATCCTCACTCACGACGGCGCGCCGATCGTCGATTCGCGAGGCCGCCGCTCTTACGTCACCAGCGCCGGCGCCGGCCCGTCGGTGGGCAAGCACATCCTCATGTCTTACCTGCCGCCGGAGCATGCAGTGACCGGCCAGCGTCTCGCGGTCCAGTACATGGGCGAGCGCTACCCGGTCACCTTGGCCGTGGTCGGCTCCGCGCCGCTCTTCGATCCCGAGAACACGCGCATCCGGTCGTGAAGATCCTGGTCTGCGTGAAGCGTGTTCCCTTCACTGGGGGAAAAATGGTGCTCGCCGCCGACTCGATGTCTCTCGAGACGCGACACCTCGGCTTCACCATCAGTCCCCACGAGGAATGTGGTGTCGAAGAGGCGGTCCGGCTGATCGAAGCCAATGGCGGCGAGTCGGTCGTGCTCACGCTGGGCCCGGCTGAGGCGGTCGAGCAGCTGCGCGACGCCATGGCGATCGGTATCGACAGGGCGCTCCACCTGCAGACAGATGGTGGCGAGTGGGACCCGGAGGCGACCGCGGCAGCAATCGTCGACGCGGTGCGCGCGGACGAGTCCGCGTCGGGGCCGTTCGACCTCATCTTCTTCGGCAACGAGTCCGCCGACTCGAGTGGTTTTCAGGTTGGGCTGCGTGTGGCGTGGGCGCTGGGCCGCCCATGCGTGACTGGCCTCAAGAAGGTCACGGTCGAAGACGCGTCGGTGAGATGCGAGCAAGAGGTGGATGGCGGCCGCGACGTCTACGTGGTGCCGGCTCCGGCTGTGCTCACGGTCAAGGAGGGCTTGAACCTCCCCCGATATCCCTCGGTGCCTGGCCGGATGCGTGCCGGACGCAAGCCCGTCGCGGCCGTCACGCCGCCGCGGCCGGACGCAAGGCTCGAGGTCGCACGGCTCGTGGTCCCGGCAGGCCAGGGCCGGCGCGCCGAGGTCCTTGGCAGCGGGCCGCCGGCCGCGCCCGCGGTGGTGGAAATGATGCGCAAGATCGGAGTCGCGTAAGTGCCCGTATTGGTCGTGGTCGAGCAGGGGGAAGGCAAAGCTACCGATCCTTCGCTGCAGGCTCTCACGCTCGCGCGATCTCTCGGTGAGCCAGTGCATGCGCTGCTCATCGGATCGAGCACCGACCTCAGCGCTCATGGCGTCGCGGTCGCCCACGTCGCCCAGCACGATGCGCTCGACTCGTTCGCCCCCGACGCGTGGGCCGCGATCGTCGGGCAGCTCGCCGATCGATTGAACGCGAGCGCGATCCTCGCCCCTGGAACCGAACACGGCAATGAGGTGATGGCGCGGGTCGCGGCGCGCACGCAGCTGCCGCTGGCGACCAACTGCATCGCCGTCGCACCCGGAAACCCGGTCACGCTGACACGCCAGCGCTGGGGCGGCAGCCTGCTCGAGGAAGCTCGCCTGCACAGCACACGCCCCTTGATCACGGTCGCGCCATACACGATTGCAATCGTCCCGTCCCCCGCGGAGACTGCGACCGACAAGTTCACGCCCCAGCTGAAAGAGCAAGAGATCGTCGTGAAAGTCGCCGAACGCGTCAGCACCAGGGGAGGCGGCGTCTCGCTCGCCGAGGCGAAGGTCGTGGTCAGTGGCGGCCGCGGCGTCGGCTCGAAGGAGGGATTCGCGATCATCGAGGAGCTGGCCTCACTCCTCGGCGGCGCCGTGGGCTGCTCTCGCGTGGTGACGAGCGCCGGCTGGCGGCCGCACTCCGACCAGGTCGGCCAGACGGGCACCAAGGTCGCGCCCGAGCTGTACATCGCGTGCGGCATCTCCGGGGCCACCCAGCACATGGCCGGGTGCAGGGGCGCGAAGCGCATCCTCGCGATCAACTCCGACGCCGAGGCGCCGATCATGCAGAACGCCGACTACGCCGTGGTCGGCGACCTCAAAGAGATCGTCCCGGCCATCTCGGCCGAGCTGCGCAAGGGCCGGGCAGTGCACGCCTCTCTCCCCGGCCCTCTCCCCCAAGGGGAGAGGGGATGATCGCTGCGGCCGCCCTGGCCGCCGTTCTGATCGTCGCGATCTCGCTCTTCGGGCGGCGCGCATGGCTCCTCTACCGGCTGGTTCGGATGGGCAAGCCGCTGAAGCGATTCGACGACCTGCCTGCCCGCGCCCGCGCGGAGGCCGTCGTGGTCGTGGGACAGAGCAAGCTGCTCCAGCGCCTGGTCCCGGGCCTGATGCACGCGGCGATCTTCTGGGGTTTCCTCGTCCTGCTCCCGACGATCTTCATCGCGATGATCGGCATCGTCGACCAGCTCGCGACGCTGCCGTGGCTCGGGCAGCAGGGCTGGTACGCGCTCCTCGTCGACGTCTTCGCCGTGCTCGTGCTCGCCGGGGTCATAACCGCCTTTGTCATCCGCAAGATCCAGCGACCGCGCAGGTTCGCAGGCAGCCACGTGCGCGAAGCCGACCTCATCCTGCTGTTGATCGCCGGGATCGTCGTCTCGCTTCTTCTCTGGCATGCGAGCCAGATCGCCCTCGGCCTGAACGAATACCCCGCGGCATGGGCGCCGGTCTCGAGCCTGCTGGCTCAGGCGCTGCAGCAAACGTGGACGCCATATATCGAGCGCGGCGCCGTGTGGGCGCACGTGCTGATCATCCTTGGCTTCCTCGTCTACCTTCCGTACTCAAAGCACCTGCACATCTTCATCGCAGCGGTGAACGTCTTCTTCGGCCGCGTGCGCGCGCGTGGCCGCTTGGAGCCCATCGACTTCGAGACCGCAACCGATGCTGAGGTCCGCTTCGGGGCCGCCACCGTCGTCGACCTCACGTGGAAGCAGATGCTCGACACCATGTCCTGTACCGAATGCGGGCGCTGCCAGGACGTCTGCCCGGCCTACAACACGGGCAAGGAGCTGTCTCCGAAGCTCCTGATCATGGGGCTGCGCGACCAGGTGCTCGCGCAGGGACCCAAAGCCCTTGCCGCCGCGAAATCTGGCGCTGCGTTCAAGCTCGAGCCGCTCGTCCCGACTGCGGTCACCGACAACGTCGTCTGGGATTGCGTGACCTGCGGAGCATGCGTGCGCGAATGCCCGGTAGGCATCGAGCATATCGACCACATCATCGACCTGCGCCGCAACCTGGTCATGGTCGAATCGCGATTTCCCGACGAGGCGGCGACCATGCTGCGCGACGTCGATCGCGCGTCCAACCCGTGGGGCAAGCCGCAGTCGGATCGCGCGCATTGGGCCGACGGGCTGGGGGTTCGCGTGCTCGCGGCGGGCGAGCCGGCACCGGACGTCCTCTTCTGGGTCGGCTGCGCTCCGTCGTTCGACGAGCGTGCAAAGCAGGCGGCGATTTCGACGGCGAAGCTGCTCCAGCAGGCAAGCGTCGACTTCGCGATTCTCGGGCCCCGCGAGTCGTGCACAGGCGACCCGGCGCGGCGGATGGGCGATGAGTACACGTTCCAGAAGATGGCCAGGCAGAACGTGGGCACTTTGAACGAGGCCAAGGTCAAGAAGATCTTGACCACCTGCCCGCACTGCTTCAACACGATCGGGAAGGAGTACGCAGACTTCGGAGGCCGGTACGAGGTCGTGCACCATACCGAGTTCCTTGCCGAGCTCGTTCGCGAAGGCCGCTTGCAGCCGCTCGCCGGCGACCGCACGATCACGTACCACGACTCCTGCTACCTGGCGCGTCACAACGACGTGCGCGAGGCCCCGCGTGAGCTGGCGGCCGCCGCCGGCCGCGCGGTCGAGATGCCGCGGAATCGCGAGCGCACTTTCTGCTGCGGAGCCGGGGGCGCCCGCATGTGGATGGAGGAAAGGCGCGGGCGGCCGATCAACGAGGAACGCGTGCGCGAGGCCGTGGGCACGGGCGCTGAGACGCTTGCCGTGGGGTGCCCCTTCTGCACGGTGATGCTGGACGACGGAGTTCGCACCACCGGCGCCAAGCTGCAGGTGATCGACCTCGCCACGCTGCTGGCCGAAGCGGTCGAGAGACGGCGATCGCACGACGCCGGAGCGTCGACCACCGCGCATGGATAGGCCGGGCCAGGCGGGCGCCGTCGTCATCGGCGGCGGCATCACCGGCGCCAGCGTCGCGTATCACCTCGCCAAGGCCGGCCTGCGCGACGTCCACCTCATCGAGAAGGGCGAGCTGACAAGCGGATCGACCTGCCACGCAGCGGGGCTGGTCACACAGTTCAACCCGTCGCCCACGATGATGCGGTTCCGCCGGTACAGCATCGAGCTCTACCGCGAGCTGGGCGTGTTCGAGACAGTCGGCAGCCTGCGCTTTGCGTCGAGCCAGGAACAGCTGATGGAGCTGAAGCGGACGGCGAGCCGCGCGCGCGGCATCGGGCTCGACGTCGAGCTGGTCTCGGCCGCCGAGGCGGCCAAGCTAATGCCCGCGATCAGCACCAGCTCGCTCTACGGGGCGGTCTGGGTGCCGGGCGACGGCCACCTCGACCCGCATACAGCCACGCACGCGTTGGCCCGTGCCGCGCGGGCGCTGGGCGCGCACGTCGCAACGGGACTGCGCGTCACCGGCATCGAGCTCTCGAGCCAAGGGGCGATCCACGCCGTGGTCACCGAGGCCGGCAGGATCGAGACAGAGGTCGTCGTCGTCGCCGGCGGGATCTGGGCGCCGCAGATCGCGGCCATGGCCGGCGTTCAGGTCGTCTCGACACCGGTCGATCACCAGCATGCGGCCCTGCTCGCCGTGCCCGGGCACGAGCTCCCCGGCGAAATGCCCTGCTTCCGCGATCCCGACAACCTGGTGTACGGCAAGGCGGAGGCCGAAGGCATGATCCTCGGCGGCTACGAGCAGGATCCGGTCGCCCGCTGGATCGACGGTGTGCCGTGGGACCACTCGGGTACGTCGGTGCCTCCCGACCAGGCACGATTCGAGCCCCTCCTGCGCGGCGCCGCGCGCCGATTTCCGTTCCTGGGCGAGGCCGGCATCGTCAAGCTCGTGTGCCATCCCGATGCGATGACGCCCGACGCCAATCCATTGCTGGGGCCGGCGCCCGGCGTCCGTGGTTTGTACCTGGCGGCAGGACTTTCGCTCAACGGGTTCGGCGGTGCCGGCGGGATCGGCCGCGCCCTGGCCGAGTGGATCACCGGAGGCGAAACCGAGCTCGACCTCCACCCGTATCGCTGCTGGCGTTTCGGTCCCGTCCATCGGGACCCCCGCTATGCCGCCGACCTGGCACGCGAGGCGTATCGCTACTACTACTTCCTGCGCTATCCATTCGACTCCGACGAGTGGGGCCGCCCTCGCCGCACGAGCGCGCTGCACACGCGCATGCAGGACCTCGGCGCCGTGTTCGGTGCGAAACACGGCTGGGAGCGCGTCGACTACTACGACCCCGGCCGGCCATGGCGGCGCGCGGGGGCGGACCAGCGTCGGTTCGGCTGGACCCGACCCCCGTACTTCGACCTGCTGGCCGAGGAGCACGCCGCGTTCCGCGAGCGCGCCGGAATCATCGACATGAGCTCGTTCGGAAAGATCGATGTCTCCGGCCCGGGCGCGCTGCCCCTGCTGGAGCGGGTGGCCGGCAACACCGTCGACCGTCCGGCGGGCAGCGTCGTCTACACACAGCTGTTGGAGAGGGACGGCGGCATCGCCGCCGACGTCACCATCACGCGCGTCGCCGACGACCATTTCCGGGTCGTGACCGGCGCCGGATACGTGAACACCGACCTCGGCTGGCTGCGGCTGCAGGTTCGAGAGAGCGACCCGGACGTCCGGCTGCGGGAGTCGACCGAGGATTTCTCCGTCATCGGCCTGTGGGGTCCATGCGCACGCGACATCCTCGAGCGCGTGACCCGCGACGACGTCTCCGACGGCGGGTTCCCATTCATGCAGGCGAAGACGATTCGCATCGGTGGGGCGCAGGCGTTCGCGCAGCGCGTCACGTACGTCGGCGAGCTTGGCTGGGAGCTGTATGTGGAACCCGGATGGGCCGGGCAGGTGTGGGACCGGTTGACGGAGGCGGGGAAGGTGAAGGGAATCAGGCCGGCCGGATATCGCGTCCTGGAAGGGCTCCGCATGGAGAAGGGCTACCGCTATTACGGCACCGACCTGACTCTGCTCAACACTCCGCTCGAGGCGGGCCTCGGCTTCTGTGTGCACTTCGACAAGCCCGACTTCAACGGACGCCAAAAGCTGCTGGCCCAGCGCGACCGCGGCATCGAGCGGCGCCTGCGCACGCTCGAGGTGGGCGGCGAGGACTATCAGCCCATCTACGGCGGCGAGGCGGTGTACCACGATGGTGCGGTGATCGGCCGGCTGCGCAGCTGCGCGTACGGGTTTACCGCGCGGCGCAACCTCGCCTATGCCTACGTGCCCATCGACCTGAAGCCGGGTGGCGACGTCGAAGTGGACGTCTTCGGGGAGCGCGTCCCGGCGCGGGTCACTGTCGATGCGGTGGTGCGCCGCGAGCGTGTCAACAGCTGACGACGCGGTCGCCCGCGTTTCGCTGTGGAAGGGCGAAAAGGTCGAGGTGTCGCCGCTATCCGGCGGATTGACCAACGAGAACTACCTCGTCACGGCGGGCGGTATTCGCTACGTGGTCCGGATCCCCGGCCAGTCGACAGAGCTGCTCGCCATCGATCGGGCCAACGAGGTGCACAACACGGTCGCGGCGGCGACCACCGGCATCGGACCAAGGGTGCTCGAGTTCATCCGTGCCGGGAACGTGATGGTGCTGGAGTTCATCGACGGACCGACCATGACCGCGCGGACGCTCCAGTCGACGGAGATGGCGACGCGCATGGCCGCATCCTTCCGGCGATTGCACGCGGCGCCGCGGTTTCTGCGGGACTTCAACATGTTCCGGCTCATCGAGCAGTACCTCGAGATCGTCGGCAAGCATCACGTCACGATTCCCGCGGACTATCGCGAACGCCTGCCCCTGGTGGCCGAGATCGAGCGCGCCGTGAAAGCCGCCGCGCTGCCCAGCGTGCCCTGCCACAACGACCTGCTCTGCGAGAACTTCATCGACGACGGCTCCGCGCTGCGCATCGTCGACTACGAGCTGAGCGGCAACAACGACCCGTGTTTCGACCTCGGCAACACCGCGCAGGAGGCGGAGTTCGACGACGAGCTGCGAGCAGCGCTGTGCGAGGCATACTTCGGCCGACTCGACGAGCGGCAGCTGGCGAGGATGAACCTCTTCGCCTTGATGTCAGACGTGGGGTGGACGCTCTGGGGCGCGATCCAGGCCAAGATCTCGGCGATCGACTACGACTTCACGGGCTACTACACAGCCCGGTGGCTGCGGGCTCTCGACGCGATGGAATCCGAGCGGCTTCCAGCCTTGCTACGCACGGCTGTCGGCTGATGGATCGCCCCACCCGGCCTGCGGGCGGAGCTGACCTCCCCACGTGGTGGGGAGGCTAGAGCTAAGACAGGCCGACGATCTCGCCGTTCTCGTCGATGTCGATGTGGGCGGCGGCCGGGTTGGACGGTAGGCCGGGCATCGTGCGCATGTCGCCACAGATCGGATAGATGAAGCCGGCGCCGACCGAGGCGCGGACCTCGCGCACAGGCAGCACCCAGCCGGTCGGAGCGCCCTTCAGGGTCGGGTCCGACGAGATCGACAGGTGTGTCTTGGCGATGCAGACTGGCAGGCGGCCGAACCCGTTGCGCTCGTAGGAGTCGATCTGCCGGGTGGCGTGGAGGTCGTACTCGACGCCCTGGGCTCCGTACACGCGCCTGGCCACCGTCTCGATCTTCTCCTTGAGCGGAGCGTCGTCCGGGTACAGGAAGTGGAAGGAGTTCGGCTCGCTGGCCGCTTCGGCCACCGCCTCGGCGAGCTCGATGGCTCCACGGCCGCCATCCGTGAAGTGATGGCATACCGCCGAACGCACGCCAAGCTCGTCGGCCAGCTCGCGGATCGCCGCGTGCTCGGATGCGTGATCGGTGGGGAACGCGTTGATCGCGATCACCGGCGTCACCCCGTGGATGCGGATGTTCTCCACCTGCTTGCGCAGATTGCTCGCGCCGGCGCACACGTCATCCGGGCTCTCCTTGATCATGTCCGGCGGCAGCGGCTTGCCGGCCACCACCCTGAACCGCCCCGAGTGAACCTTGAGAGCACGCACGGTGGTCACCACCACCGCGGCGTCCGGGACCAGGCCCGACGTGCGGCACTTGATGTTGAAGAACCTCTCCGCTCCCATGTCGGCGCCGAAGCCCGCCTCCGTGACCAGGAAGTCACCCGTGTGAATCCCGATGAGGTCGGCGATCACCGAAGAGTTGCCGTGGGCGATGTTCCCGAACGGCCCCGCGTGCACGAGCACCGGCGTGTTCTCCAGCGTTTGCAGCAGGTTGGGCTTGATCGCCTCGCGCATGATCACGGTCATCGCACCGGCGGCATGCAGGTCTTCGGCCGTGATCGGCTTGCCCTCCACTGTATTGCCGATGACGATGCGCCCCAGACGCCGGCGCATGTCCTGCAGCGAGGTGGACAGCGCAAGCACAGCCATCACCTCCGACGCGGCGGTGATGTCGAAGCCGGTCTGGCGGATGACCCCGTCCTCGCGCTGGCCGAGCCCGACGATGATGTTCCGCAGCACGCGGTCGCTGACGTCAAGCACCCGGCGCCACGTCACCGAATGCCGGTCGACGTGGAAGAAGTCGTCGTTCTGGTGGACGTGGTTGTCGATCATCGCGGCGAGCAGGTTGTGCGCGGCGGTGACGGCGTGCATGTCGCCGGTGAGGTGCAGGTTGAGCCGCTCCATCGGCACCACCTGGCTGTAACCCCCGCCGGCAGCCCCGCCTTTGATCCCGAACGTCGGGCCCATCGACGGCTGGCGGATGGCGACGGTCGCGGGCCGGCCGATGTGCGTGAGCGCCTGGCCGAGACCGACCGTGGTCGTGGTCTTGCCTTCGCCAAGAGGTGTCGGTGTGATCGCAGAGACCACCACGTACTTGGCCTTGGGCCGGTCGGCCAGCTCCTCGATCGCCTCGAGCCGGATCTTGGCGACGTCGTACCCGTACGGCTCGAGCAGGTGAGGGCCGATGCCCATTTTGGCGGCGATGTCCGGGATCGGCAGCAGGCGCGCCTTGCGCGCGATCTCGAGGTCGGGTGGGAACGTCACCGCCATGGAGCTCTCCTCATGCCGCCAGCAGCCGCGCCAGCGTGTCCTTGCGCCAGCGTTCCGTGGCCTCGATCTCGTTGAACGTGAAGAAGTGCAGGCCCGCGATGTTCCGCTCCGGCGCGGCAAGGTCGGGCAGGAGCCCGGTCGCGAATCGCTCAGGGTCGTAGCCGCCCGGCTGCACCATGCGCATGAACCAGTTGGAGTGGCCGCGCAGGAATCGCGCCGAGTCGGCGAGACCGATTCGCGTCGAGACCCGAAGCAGCTTGGCGGGATCGGCCACACCGGCGAGGCCGACGTGGATGGGCAGCTGCACACCGCGCCGTCGCACGCGCGCGACCCATTTCTTCACGATGCGAGGGTCGAAGCAGAGATTGCTGACGATGTACGTGGCGACTCGGCGCTTGTCCCACATCGCCTGGATGGTCAGGTCGTCCTCGATGAAGCTGTGGCGTTCCGGGTAGCCGGTGATGCCGATGTCGAGCAGGCCGTGTGGCTCGGCGGAGATCGCCATCAGCACCGACACCGAGTCCGGAAAATCGCCGGCCGGCTCCTTGGCGTCGCCCGCGACCACGAACACCTCATGCCGGCCGAGGGCGGCCACCCTGGCCAGGACCTCCTGCAGGTGGGCCTGGTCGCGGATCAGGCGAGCCGAGAGGTGGGGGACCACCTGATAGCCCTGCGCCGCCAACCGCTCGGCCAGCGCGATGGTCGCCTCGATGCCCTTGCGCGGCGACGCGGTGATGGTGATCGTGACCTCTTGCGGAACGTGGGCGAGGACGAGGTCCTCCACGTCTTCGGTGGGAAGCACCTCATAGCGCGGCGCTCGAAGGAAACCGATCAGGCCCTGGCGGGTGGTTTGGTCGGTGAGGCCGATGCGACCCAGCAGGCCACCTTGAGCCCCAGGAACTGAACGCACGCGCCCACTCACCACCGTCTCCCTCAGTGTCGCACTATACGGTACTGTCGCGCTCTGCGCAACGCTCTAGGGCGGAGAGGACGATTACCGTCTGGGCCAAGCGACCGGCAGGATCACGTTGCGGTCGAGCGGCGTGCCGTCCCGGCCGGACTCGAAACCAGCGAGCGGGACGTTGCCCGCGAGCTCGCGGTGGAGGCCCGCCAGCTCGGCCGGCTCGACGGCGTCTTTGGGATCGACCTCTCCGTCGTGGTCGACCATGGTGCAGGCGACGGCGAGGAGCCCATCGCCCGCGTCCAGGATCTCGACCACGCGTGCCTGGCTGGGCCAATCGACGAGCGATGACGTCGTCACCTCCCAGAAGCCGCCGCTCCCACGGGGGTCTGCGTGCGGCCTCACCGCGTTGGCGTGGATGTGCCCGTTGAGCCACAGCACGACGTTGCGTTCGGCATGAACGACTTCGAGGAGCTCGTCTGCATCGATGTATCGCGGGCCGCCGGCCCTCCTCTTGTTGCCCATCGTGCTCAGCGTGTGATGCGAGGTGATGACCACCGGGCGATCGGCCGCCTCTTTGAGGCGACGCTGCAGCCAGCGCACCTGGTCCTCGTCGATGCAGCCGTCGGCCCCGCCCGCGGTGCACACGGTGTCGAGAACGATGAAACGCACGGCGGGGGTGTCGTGCACGTAGTAGGCAGTGCCGTCTCCGCGGTGGGCGGCGGCGAAACCGGGGGCAACTTCGATGAACTCCCTGCGCGTGAAGGGGCGTCGTTCCGCATCGGGCGTGACGGGCAGGTCGGGACCCGTCATGAACGCCTCGGGCCGCCGCACGAAGATCTCGAGCGCAGCGTCACGGTCGATTCCGTCGGGGAGGCGAAAAGGCTTATGAAAGCCGACCATTGCGGACGCAAGCTCGGGGGTGACGATGCCGACGCCCTGGTTCAACTCTTCGTGGTTGCCGTGGCAGCCAAGCCAGGGCACCCGCAATCCAGGCGACGTGAATGGGCGCAGTGCGCGTTCGAGCAGGCCGGGCAGGTGAGGAAAGCCATAACCGGAGGTCATCAGGTCGCCGCCATTGACGGATCCATCGGGCTTCCAGAAGAAATCGTCGGGCCACTCTGGCGACTGCACGCCCTCGTAGCGTTCGCCGCCCGAGTCGGCGCACACAACGCCTCCGTCCAGCAGAGCGGCCAGAGTAGCCAGCTCGTTCGACTGGGCGTTGTCGACGCCGTCGCCCGACATAATGGCCAGGTTGATCGGCGCGCCTGCGATCGGTCCTTTTTCGATTCCGTTCAGCGCACGCACCATCGCCGCGATCGCGTGCGCATTCAGGGTCTCCTGCGGCCGGTGCATCGGGAGCAGCTCACGAAAGCGGGGATCGAGGTACTCGCGATTGATGAACTCGAAGCGTGCCGGCGACTGCACGTCGGTGACGTGGAGATCGGTGAGATGCGCGATGGACGCCCGCACGCGGCCGACACGAAAGCGTTCTGCGCCCGCGGCGTCGGTCAGCTCGTAGCGAAACTGGTGCGCCTCGCCGGGCGCGGTGCGGACAGCGCGATATTCGCCCCTGGATCCCGCGCGCACGACCTCGCCCGCCACCAGCTTCCGCCGGTGGCTCAGGTATGAAGGGTCGATCAAGCCTCGGCCGAGGCTTTTTCGTCCCTTGCGATCAAGACTGGGTCTTTGCGGAACGAGAGCTTCGCGCGCGTGCCGGCGGCGTGCACGGCCGCATCCGACGTCGGCATCTGGGCGAGCACCGTCAGATCGCCGAGGTCGACCGTCACACGGCTGGTGGCGCCGAGAAACGCCACCGCGATGACGGAGCCGACCAGGGGGCCTGAGCTCCCATCTTCTACAGCGCCAAGCGTCACCGCCTCCGGGCGCACCAACGCAACCGCCGGTCCATTGGGAGTACTCGGTTGGACGAGTGGCAGCCTTTCGCCTCTCACCTCGACCTCTCCATCGCGAACGACTCCAGGCAGCCGGTTGGTGAGGCCGACGAATTCGGCGACGAAAGCCGTGGCAGGCCGCGAGTAGATCGTGGTAGGCGGCCCCAGCTGCTCGAGACGGCCTTTGTTCATGACGCCAACGCGGTCCGCGATCGCGAGGGCCTCCTCCTGGTCGTGCGTGACGAACAGGGTCGTGGTCCCGACCTCGAGCTGCACCCTTCGAATTTCGTCTCGAAGTCGAGAGCGGACTTTCGCGTCGAGCGCCGACAGCGGCTCATCGAGAAGCAGAACCTTCGGCTCGATAGCCAGCGCGCGCGCCAGAGCCACGCGCTGCTGCTGGCCACCCGACAGCTGATGCGCGTACTTGTTCGCGTGCGCGGACAGTCCGACCAGCTCCAACATCTCACCCGCGCGCTTGCGGCGTTCGGCGGCGCCGACCTTGTGCAGCTGCATACCGAAGGCGACGTTCTTCATCGCCGTCATGTGCGGGAACAACGAGTAGGCCTGAAACACCATGCCGATCTCGCGCTTGTTGGCGCCAAGATTCGTTACATCGTTTCCTCCGATGACCACGCGTCCGCTGTCTGCCTCCTCGAGTCCCGCGACAAGCCGCAATGCGGTGGTCTTGCCGCATCCGGAGGGGCCGAGCAAGGCCACCATCTCTCCGGGAGCCATCGTGAGCGTGAGGCCGTCCAGCGCGGTCGTGGCGGCGTATTGCCGGCGCAGGTCTTCCAGGCGTACCTCGACGCCCGCGTCGGACGCAGTGGTTGACTGCATGGCTTCAGGGCTCCCTGTCATGTTCTCTGTCCGGCAGTGAGGTATTGCGTGTCGGTTCCGGCGGCTGCCAGGCTCGGCTGCCGCCTGCGACCGACGAACGAAAGGATCATGAGCAACACAAAGGCAAAAAACAACGACGCCACGGCGACCGCGATCGAAGTTCCCGCGCTGACGAGGCCGACATATGCGATGGCGACCTGCAGGTTCTCGAATCTGAGGATGTTGGCGACCGTGTACTCGCCGAGGACCAGTGCGACCGACAGCAGGCTGGCGTTGAGGATGGCGCTTGTCATGTTCGGCACCACAACCCGCCACATCACCGTGCCCCACCCGGCGCCCAGGCTGCGAGCCGCCTCGGACAGCGTCTTGAGGTCAATCGCGGCGAGCCCGCCATCAAGCGATCGATAGGCGTAGGGCAGGACAAGGATGAGATAGGCAAAGGCAAGAGCGAGGATCGAGTCTGTGACGTTGATGTTTATCCACACGTAAATGGGTCGGAGACCGACGACGAGAGCGATGGCCGGAACGGTCAGCGGGAGCAGGCAGATGAACTCGACGATCCGGCTCAGCCTGGGCAGGCGGAGCCTGACCCAGACCATGGTCGGCAGCAGAAGAACCAGCATCGCTATCGAGGTGATGGCGGCCAGCTCCAGGGACACCGTGATCGCCGTCACGAGGTCCGGGGTCTTGGCGATCTGCGCCCAGGATTCCAGGGTGCGCGGTGCGTTGATGCCGTTGCCGCGCGTCGAGAACTCGAACATCGCACCGATCGGGACGAGGAAGAACGCGCCCGCGACCAGGAGGACGGCGGTGCGGAAGAGGCGCAGCTTGAAGCGCCTGGACCGATTCACTCGATCACCGCAGCCACCGTGAGGTTCGGCGCTGGAACAGGGCGTACAGCGTCATCACGATCGCCACGATCACGATCATCCCGAGCGCCAGCGCCTTGGCGAACCCGGGCTGAGTCCGGCCGGTCTCGCCGATCAGCAGCTGTTGGATCTCCAATGGCACGATGACGCCGCCCTGCGAGATGAGGGCCGCCGCGGTCGCGTACGCCGAGAACGCGTTCGCGAACAAAAGCAGTGTGCAACCGAGGAAAGCGGGGGCAAGCAACGGACCGGCCACGTATCGCCAGTAGTGCCACGTGTTGCCACCCATGCTCTCGGTCGCCTCGCGCCACTGCGGCCTGATCCCGTCGAGCGCGGGGAGGAAGACGAGGACCATGAGAGGAATCTGGAAGTACAAATAGATCAGGGTCAGACCACTGAGGTCGTACAGCCACACACCATGGGCGAAGATGTCGACGCCGCGCGCCTTCAGGAACTCGGTGACAAAACCAATCGTTCCGAGCGTTGCGATGAACGCGAACGCAAGCGTCACACCGCCGAACTGGGCCAGCACACCGGAAGCCGATGTCACGCTCCGCCGGAGGATTCCGTTGGGGTTGCCGGTGACGACCGCATAGGCGAGGAGGGCACCCGCGAACGCACCGACCAGGGCGCTCACCCCCGAGATGATCAGGCTGCTCGTGAACGACTTCAGGATGAACGGCTGGTTGATCGAAGTGAAGTTAGAGGCGGACACGCTGCCATCCGAGGCTGTGAAAGATCCTGCCGCGATGATCGCAGTCGGCAAGAGAAGGAACAACCCCACATAGGCGAAGAAGGGGACGACGCCGAGCCACGAGAGAGGCAGCCGCCGCCCGCCCTGGACGGGGCGAGCGGCGGTGCTCACGGCCGGGGTGCCGGCGGAGATCAAGAAATGGCCTGCGACCAGTGGGCGTTGAGGTAAGCGAACGCGGCGGTTGACTGGTCTCCCGAGGGGACCAGCGGCGCTCCCGAAACGGCCGGGAGTGCGGCGGCGGCGGTGGCATCAACCGAGCCGGCCGTCGTCATCGCTCCCTGGCGGACTGGGCGGGCGCCGCCTTTCAGCCACAGGTTCTGCCCCGCGTCCGAGAACAGGTATTCCTCCCAAAGCCGGGCAGCTGCCGGGTGGGGCGCCTGCTTGTTGATCGCCTGGTTGTAATACCCGCCGATGATGGCATTCGACGGCACGAATATCTTCCAGCCGGGTATGTCCTTGCCGTGCGATGTCGAGAGATAGTCCCACTGGAAGATGACAGGCGTCTGTCCCGCCTTGACGGTGGCCGCGGTCGCGATCACGTTGACGTAGTTGCCTTTCTGCTTCAGCTGGTGGAAGAAGTCGACGCCCTTGCTCACGTCATCGAGCGAGCCACCGAGGGCGACGGCGGCCATGATCACGCCGTTCAGGCCCTGGCCCGAAATCGTGGGGTTACCCGAGAGCGCGACAGAGCTCTTGAACTTGGAGCCGAGCAGATCGTTCAAGGATGTGATCGTCCCAACCTTGCTCGGGTCATAGCCGATGCTCATGTAGCCTCCGTAGTCCTCGACCCAAAGGCCGGTCGGCTCCTTCTCGGCGGCGATGATGTCTTTCCAGGTCGCCACCTGATAAGGGGCGAAGAGCGCCGTGTTCTTGAGCGCCACGGCCTGGGTCACGTCAACCACATCGGGGGCGCGGCTGGTGCCGTCGAAGGCGTCGATCTCCTCCTGGCTGCTGCCGTTGGGATTGGCCGACGTGACACTGATGCCGTACTTGGCCTTGAACCCGTCGATGATCGCGCCATAGTTCGCCCAGTCAGGCGGCAGCGCGATCACGTTGAGCTGGCCTTCTTTCTTGGCGGCGGTGACCAGGGCGTCCATGCCGCCGCAGTCGGCCGCGGACTTGGCCGAAGCGCCACAAGACGCTGTTGTGTTGTTGCCCGATGATCCGCACGCAGCCACCAGGAGCAAGGCTGCGACGGCCACACCGACACCACGGATTCGATATCCCCAGTTCATTCCACTCTCCCCAAATGACGGTTGACTCGCGCGGCCGCCCGATTCCGGCCCCGATTGGCGGGTAAATGATGCTCCAGCCACGGAGACATTGCAAAGAACTATTCGCGCCCCGATGGAGGGGATTGGGTTAAGGAGAGGTTAAGTCACGGGGCCACCGCGCGGGGTCCGGCCGCGGAAACCCAGGCGGCGGGACAGGTCGGCGGCGGCTTCCCTGGTGAGGCCGACGAAGTCCCGCCCGCCGCCTGCCTGGAGCCGGTGCGCAGGCCCGGAGACGTCGATGGCCGCAAGGACATCCCCGTCGGCCGAGAAGACCGGCGCGGCGATGGCGTCCAGGCCGACCTCGAGCTCCTCGAACGTGCGCGCATAGCCCGCCTCGCGCGCTGCGGCGAGCTGTTTCTCCAGCTCGGCCGGGTCGACGATCGATCGCGGCGTCCGCGGTTCCAGTGGCTGAGAGAGTAGGCGCTCGCGGATCGGCTCGCCTGCGAAGGCCAGGATGACCTTGCCGCTCGCGGTGCAGTGGACGGGGGTGTGGCGGCCGAGCCAGTTGACGCTCACGAAGGAGGTCGTGCCGGTCGACTGCTCGATGGGGACGATCTCGTTTCCGTCGAGGACGTCCAGGGTCACCGTCTCCCCCGTCGAGGCGGCGAGGCCTTCGCACACGGGCCTGGCCACGTGGCGCAGGTCGAGCTCGCCGGTGACCACCCGCGCCAATTGCGGCAGCCGGCGCCCGAGGCGGTATTTCGCCGTCCGCGGGTCCCGCTCCACGAGTGCGTGCCGCTCCAGGGTGCCGAGCAGCCGCAGGGCGGTCGAGCGATGCACGCCCAGATCGCGCGCCACCTCGGCGCCGGAGAGCCCCGCGAACTCGGCCTTCTCGGGCTGGCCTGGAGCTTCACGGCCGGCGCTTTGAGCGAGCAGGTCGAGGATGGCGACGGCCCGATCCACGGAGCGGATCACGTCCGCCTCCCGAGTTCCGTTGCTCACTGCGCAACACTATACCTTGGGGTATTCTTGTTGGACTCTGAGCATCAGTTGGGCGATGCGCAACAGAGAGGAGGCGAAATGAGCCGAGAAGAAGAGATCCGGGCCGGGCTGTTCGACCACACGCTAAACGGCCACGCGCCGGAGGTGAAGGCTCTCACCGAAGAGGGCCTGAAGCTCGGCATGGACCCCATGGACATCCTCTTCAAAGCCCTGATCCCCTCGCTCGAGGAGGTGGGCCGGCGCTTCGAGAAGGGCGACTTCTTCGTCCCCGAGATGCTCATCGCGGCGCGCGCCATGCAGGGCGCGCTGCTGATCCTGCGGCCCCTCATCGCCGAGACAGGAGCCCAGCCGGTCGGCCGCTATGTCATCGGCACCGTCAAAGGCGATATCCACGACATCGGCAAGAACCTCTGCGTGATCATGCTCGAGGGGGCCGGTTTCGAGGTGTTCGACCTGGGGGTCAACACCCCGCCCGAGAGGTTCGTGGCCGCCATCGAACAGCACAACCCCGACGTGGTCGGCTTCTCCGCCTTCCTGACCACCACCATGCCGATGTTCAAGGTCAACATCGAAGCCATCACCAAGGCGGGGCTTCGCGACAAGGTGCACATCGCGGTGGGCGGCGCACCTGTGACCGAGGAGTACGCCAAGCACGTTGGAGCCGACAGCTACGCGCCCGACGCATCAATGGCCACACGTATGGCCAAGGAGATCGTCGGTGACCGGAGCGAGGGTTCGCAGGGGGCGAAAGCGCTGGAGCAGGCCGTCATGAAGATCGACGAGACCCTGCGCAAAGGCTGAGCGGGCGCTTGGAAACAATCCTCAGCTCGCGCAGCCGCGAGGTCGTGATCTCCATCGACCGGCCGTTCGTCATCATCGGCGAGCGCATCAACCCGACCGGCCGCAAGGTCCTGGCCGCGGAGATGAAGGAGGGCCGCATGGACCGGGTGCGTGCCGACGCCATCGCCCAGGCCGCGGCGGGCGCGCACATGCTCGACGTCAACGCCGGCATCCCGGCCATCGACGAGCCGGCGCTGCTGGTGGCCACGATCAAGGCGGTGACCGAGGTCAGCGACCTGCCGATCTGCATCGACTCCTCGGTCATGGAGGCGCTCGAAGCAGCGCTTGCGACTTACGAAGGCAAGGCGCTCGTGAACTCGGTGACGGCAGAGGACGAGCGCATGGATCGCATCCTGCCGCTGGTCAAGAAGCACGGCGCGGCCGTGATCGGCATGGCCAACGACGAGACCGGGATCTCGATGGTGCCCGAGGAGCGGCTGGCCATCGCGCGCCGAATCGTCGACCGTGCCGCCGAGTACGGCATCCCACGGGAGGATGTGATCATCGATCCGATCGCGATGACCGTTGCGGCCGACCCCACGTGCGGCCTGGTCACGCTGGAGACGATGCGCCTCATCCGCAACGAGCTCGGCAACAACATGACCTGCGGCGCATCCAACGTTTCGTTCGGCCTGCCCGACCGCGCCACCGTGAACGCCGCCTTCCTGCCGCTGGCCATGCACGCGGGGCTCACCTGCGCGATCACCAACCCGCTCGTACCCGAGGTGCGCCGGGCCGTGCTGGCGGGCGACCTTCTGCTCGGTCACGACGAGTACGCGATGCGCTGGATCGCGAGCTATCGCGCCGCGCAGGCGGAGGCGGCCGCAAGGTGATCCAGCGGAAGCTGGAGGTGACCTACCGGCCCTTCGACCGGACGACGCGCGTGCCGCCGGGTACCACCGTGTTCAGCGCTGCGCACTGGATCGGGCTGCCGATCGATTCCACCTGTGGCGGCCGCGGGACGTGTGGCAAATGCAAGGTTCGGGTGCTCGACGGCGGCACCGAGGTGACCACGGCCGATCACCGACTGCTGCGTAAGGATGAGGTCGAGAACGGCTGGCGCCTCTCGTGCCAGGCACGCATATACGAGGACCTGACGTGTGAGGTCCCGCAGCTGCTGCGTGTGCCGAAGGCCGCGACCATGGGCCTGAGCCGCCTCGTCATCATCGACCCGAACGTACGGAAGGTCTACCTCGAGCTCGCCGAGCCCGACCTCGAGGACCAGCGCAGCGACGTCGCCCGGCTGCGTGACGCCCTCACCGCGGAAGGCCATGACATGTCCGCCGGCGTCGCCGTGCTGCGGACGCTGCCGATGACGCTGCGAGACGCCGGCTTCAAAGTCACGGCGGTGCTGGCGGGCGAACAGCTGGTCGCAATCGAGCCCGGCGACACCACCGAGGAATGCTTCGGGGTCGCGTTCGACGTCGGCACGACAACGTTGGTCGGCACGCTCATGAACCTCCGCACGGGAATGGCCGCGGCCGTCCGGTCCACGCTCAACGGCCAGGCGCCCTTCGGCGCCGACGTCATCTCGCGAATCAGCCACGCGATGAACGGCCCGGAGAGCGTCGAAGAGCTTAAGAACGCGGTCGTGGGGACGATGAACGGGATCCTCGAAGAGCTTTATGCCGAGGCAGGTGTGAAGCCGGAGCGCACATACGAAGCGGTCGTCGTCGGCAACGTCACGATGCTGCACCTTCTGTTCGGCATCGACCCCACGCCGATCTCGATGATGCCGTTCACTCCGGCATTCATGGATGCCCTCAGCGTCCCGGCCAGAGAGGTCGGACTCCGCATCCACCCCGGCGGCTACGTGCAGACCCTGCCCGCGCTCGGCGCGTACGTGGGAGCCGACATCGTGTCCGGGGTCCTCGCCACCGGCATCGCGCGCGAGGACAAGGTGCGCGTGTTCGTCGACGTCGGCACGAACGGGGAGATCGTCATCGGCAGCAGCCAGCGCACGCTGGCGACGGCGGCGCCCGCGGGCCCGGCGTTCGAAGGCAGCCAGATCAAGTGCGGCATGCGCGCGACCGATGGGGCGATCGAAGGCGTGCAGCTGAGCGACAGGGTCGATCTGCAGGTGATCGGTGGGGACGTGCCGGCGCAGGGCCTCTGCGGATCAGGGCTGGTCGACGCGGTGGCGCAGCTCCTCAACGTGGGCCTCCTCGAGCATTCCGGCCGCATGGTGTCCGCGGCGGACGCGCCGAACCACCCGCTTGCGGATCGCCTCATCGAAGTTGAAGGCGTGCGCGCGTTCCTGCTCGCCGAGGGTGTCTATCTCACCCAGCGCGATGTACGCGAGCTGCAGTTCGCCAAGGGCTCGATCGCGACCGGCATCAAGGTGCTGATGGACATCCTTGGATTGGCCGCCTCGGACCTCGATGAGATCTTCCTCGGCGGATCCTTCGGCTCGTACCTGAATCCGGAGAGCGCCAAGATCATCGGCCTCGTGCCACCGGTCGACGTCGACAAGATCATCGCGGTCGGCAACTCGGCCGGAGAGGGCGCCAAGATTGCGCTGCTTTCGTATCGCGAGCGCCAGGTGGCGTTCGAGCTGCCGTCGCGAATCGAGTACGTCGAGCTGTCGGGGCGGTCGGACTTCAACGACGCTTTCGTGTCCGTGCTTGGCTTCCCTCATCTGGAGTTGGTGGGATGACCGCATACAGAGCTGAATCCCCCCACCCGCCGGTGCCCTTCGGACAGCGGCGACCTCCCCACACGGTGGGGAGGCCAGGGGAGGCCAGCACAGCGTTTGTGATCTGTGGCGCTCTTGGCAAAGAGGTGAAGGACATCGTCGACAGGCGCGGTTGGGATGTGGACATCTACGGCGTCTCGGCGATGCTGCACCTCTACCCGAACCGCATCGTCGAAGAGCTGCGGGAGCGGCTGTACGCGCTGCGTCCGCGCTACGACCACCTGGTCGTGGTGTACGGCGATTGCGGGACCACCGGGCGCCTCGAACCCATCCTCGACGAGGTCGGCGCCTCCCGCGTGAAGGGCCCGCACTGCTACGAGATGCTCGCGGGCGCGGACCTCTTCGCGCGCGTGAGCGACGAGCGCCCAGGCACGTTCTTCCTCACCGACTGGCTCGTCCGCAACTTCGACCGCGCGGTGGTACGCGGACTCGGCCTCGACCGCTACCCTGAGCTCAAGGAGATGCTGTTCGGCAACTACGAGGCGGTGCTCTATTTGCGCCAGCTCCCCAACCCCCGCCTCGCCACCAAGGCTCAAGAGATCGCGACCTACCTCGGCCTGCCCCTCGAGATCAACGACGTCGGCCTTGGCGAGCTGGAGTCAAGGCTCGCCGGCCTCATTGAAGCTTGAGACCGTTATGGCCTCGTATCAAGTGATGTTCTGGAAGCACATCCCGTCCCAGGTCAAGGCCTGGGAGGGCGACACGCAGGTGAAGCGCATGATGCCCAGCCGTTTCCAGGTCGCGATCGACGCCTTCGCCATGAAGGATGGCTCGACCGACATGGACGCGTACCTGGAGGGCTGGCGCTGGGGCCCCGTCGAAGAGAGAGCAGGTTCGCCTGAGGAGGTTCTCGGCGCGGTGATCGCCGAGCTCGACGGCGCCCACCCGCGCGCGCGGTTGATGAACCCGGAGGAATCGGCGTGAGCGAGAAGCTGCTCGAAGAGCTGAAGGCGAGCCAGCAGCTGGTCATCGCGATGACCCAGCTCGTCGCCGAGGACGTCCCCGCGCGCGTCGGAGCATGGACGCTCCGCGACGTCGCCGCCCACCTGGCCGCGACCGAAAAGGAGTGCTTCGAGCCGCGCATTCGGGCCATGGCCGCCGGGGATCGGCCTGAGTTCGAGTACTACAGCAACGACGAGCGGGACTTCGACGGGATCTCGCTGCACACCGCGCTCACCGAGTGGTCGGAAACGCGCGGGCGGCTGATCGATTTCGTTCGCGGTCTAAGCGACGAGGAGCGGGCTCGCGTGGGAGTGCACAGAAAATTCGGCGAGGTCACGGTCGACGGTTATCTGCGGATCGCGCTCGACCACGACCAGGACCACCTGACGAGCCTCGAGCGCCTGGCTACCGAAGCCGCGCGCTAGCCTCGACCGCCAACCTTCGTGCCTCTTCGAGGCGGGCGTCGGCGCTGTCGCCGAGATTGACGCCGACGAGGAACGCCGCCGAGTCAGCGGCCGCGGACGCGAGCATTCCCGCTACCACTGCGTCCGCGCGCAGCTTTGGGTTGCCAAGCGACGCCGAGAGCTCTGCAAGGGCGGCGACCTCGGCCGCGGCTCTGACGATCTCCAGCGGTATTTCGATGGTTGTGGATTGGGCGCCGGCGACATCCCGGTCCGCCCGAACCGCATCGACGTACGCGAGATAAGCCAACGAGTCCTTCTCGACGAGGTCCTCGCTGTGCAGCCGCAGCCGCTCGGCGCGGGCGTGTATCTCTACCGCCTCCGGCCACTGCTTGGTCGACAGCATCGCCACCTTCTGCACCAGCGCCGCAGCGGTGGCTGCAACGGCCGCCGCCGCGGATCCGCTAGCGGGTGCAGGTGCTTTCGACGCTAGCCCAGAAAGAAGTTTGTCCATCGCTGCTATTTGACTCCCCCGCCCGCGGGGCAGATCAAGTGGGGGGCCTTCCGTTTGGCTCGATCTAAGTGTCGCCCAACGCCTGCTTGCGTCTGTCGATGAACTCTTGCAGCTGCTCGTCCACGCCCGGATCGATGCCAGGGTCGGGATACTCCGCGAGCACCTGCTTCCACTTCTCGGCGGCGACGACATCGGCAGTCCTCGCGCCAAAGCGGTTCCAGCGATCGAAGTTTTCGGTCGAGGATATCCACGGCCGGTAGAAGCCTGTGCGGTAGTTGCGCAGCGTGTGCTCGGCGCCCAGGAAATGCCCTCCAGGACCCACCTCGCGCAGTGCGTCCATGGCCAGGCCCTCCTCGTCCACGGGCAGGCCGCGGTCAAGCATCCACTCGAACATCCGCAGCATCTCGACGTCGATGATGAATTTCTCGTAAGAGGCGAGCAGCGCGCTTTCCAGCCAGCCCGCGGCGTGCAGCACGAAGTTGACGCGGCCGAGGATGGTCGGCCACATGCACATCATCGATTCGTAGGCCGCTTGCGCGTCGGGCGCTTTCGACGAGGTCAGGGCGCCGCCGCCCCGGAAGGGAAGGTTGTAGTGGCGCGCCATCTGCGCGCTCGCTAGGATGCCCATCGCCGATTCGGGCGTACCGAACGCCGGGCTGCCGGACTGCATGTCGGTGTTCGTGAGGAAGGACCCGTACACACTCGGCGTGCCAGGACGGATCAGCTGCACGAGCGCGATCCCCGCGAGCGCCTCGGCCGTCTGCTGCGCCACCGTTCCGGCCAGGCCCATGGGCGACATCGCGCCCGCCATCAGGAACGGCGTGACGATAACGGGCTGGCCCGCCTCCGAGTACTCGAGAAGCGCGCCCAGCATGCGGTCGTCATATCGCAGCGGGCTGTTGACGTTGATGAGGCTCAGCACGGCGGGCGTCTTCTCGATCTTGTCGCGCCCGCCGCAGACGATCGAGGCCATCTCGATCGTGTCGCGTGCGTTCTCGGAGGAGATCACGCTGCCCATGAACGGCTTGTCGGTCCAGCGGACGTGCGAGTACACCATGTCGAGGTGCCGCGAGCCCAGCGGCAGGTCCTCGGGCTCGACGGTCGTGCCGCCGGCGCAGTGAATCTGGTCGATCGCCTGCGCCATCTTGTCGAAGTTGTTGAAGTCCTCGATGGTGGCCCCCCGCCGCCCGCGCTCAAGGTCGGTGATGAACGGCGGCCCGTAGACGGGAGCGGTGACGACGTTGTCGCCGCCGAGCACGACCGACCGAGACGGGTTGCGAGCCTGCAGCTCGAACGTGGCCGGCGTCTTGGCGACCGTCTCGAGGATGAAGTCGCGGTCGAACCTCACGCGCATGTCCTCGACCTTCATGCCCGCCTTGGCGAACTCCTGCCGGGCGCGTTCGTGGAGGAAGTCGACCCCGATCTCCTCCAGGATGGTCATCGCCTGGCCGTGGATGGCCTCGACGTCGTCTGGATTCAGGATGTCGTAGGGCTTCAGGCGGTTCTTCCACACGGCCCGTCAATAGTGCAATACGACCGGTTCGGTCGGCGCCTCCGCCCAGGGCCGGTGTTTATCCAGGTCGGAATCAGGGCATCTTTGTGCTAACGTAAGCCTTGCCCTTTGGGGTGCTAGGTCCCGCCTGGGACCCTCTTTTTGAACTCAGTTGATCCCCATTTCACGCCTCACCCGCGCATCGACCCGTAGGTCTGCTTGACATGAGCACGCCCAATCCCGGCGACGTCCTTTTGCTCTGGAACCCGGACATACCGGGCGAGGAGATACAGGCCGGCCGGCTCGGAATCCGTGTCCGGCCGGGCACCCCGGCGGCGGCCAAGGTCACGGCGCTCGAGGCCGCCGGCGGCGCCGAGCTCCTCCGCCAGGTCCTCGAGGAGCAGAGGAGCATCGACGGCATCTACACCATCGTCAAACCCGATAAGCCGCTCGAGTTCATGGGCCAGGTCCGCCAGACGCTCCTGACCGGGCGGTTGGGCCGGACGCCAATGGGCCTCGCCCTGGAGATCACCGACTGGCAGGACCTCGACGGCGAGTTCGAGATGGAGAAGAACCGTCTGCGGCTCGGCTACCAGGAGCTGCAGCTGGTCAAGGAGTGGGACGGCGACCTCGAAGGCTTCACGGCGATCGTCCTCCGGGAGAAGGCGAAGACGCTGCCCATCCTCGACTCCACCCTCCGCTTCATCGAGCACCTTAGGGACTACCGCGAGAAGCTCGCCGAGGCCGCCGTCCGGCGCTACGAGGCGACCGAGCAGTGGATCGAATGCCCCAAGTGCGAGACCGAGGTCCCCACCTCGAACGGCATCCACTGCCCCGAGTGCGGGGAGGACATGAGGGGCGGCGAGTACGTCCGCGCCATCCTTCATCTGGTCGACGACGCCGACGGCCGCATCTACCGAGGCATCGACTCGCTGACCGTCCGCTCGGCCGGCTTCCCCGAGTACCGGGGCATGTCGCTCGACCGCATCCAGGGCTCCAACCTGTGGGTGAGCTTCCGGCGCTACGACCCGCTGCCCGACGAAGGCATCGTGCTGCCCACGGCCAGCGTGGAGATGTTCGAAGCCCAGCGCTCGGTCATCCGGCAGCTGCAGATCGGCAGCCCTCGCACTGGTGCGCTGGCCGCCGAGCTCGCCGACACCGGCTGGCTGGGCAGCCCGCCCAGGGTCACCCTCGACGGCAAGAAGGCTCACCACCTGCCCGATCCCAACGAGGAGCAGGCCGAGGCCGTGGCGCGCGTGATGGGCATGCGCCCGGGCCAGCTGTACCTGATCCAGGGGCCGCCTGGAACCGGGAAGACCACGGCCATCGTCGAGTCGATCCGGCGCATCCTCGGGCGCAACCCAAATGCGTCGATCCTGCTCTCGTCCCACTCCAACGACGCCGTCGACACCGGCCAGGAACGATTGCTCGGCTTCTCGCACGTGCGCCAGGCGCGCGTCGCCGAGCCAGGCAAGGTGCCACGCCGGCTGCGACCGACGCTCGTGGAAGGCGATGACCTCGAGCCGTACAACCTGGTCGCGGGCACCTGCAACCGCCTCGCGATCGACTCGCGCCTTCGGTTCAAGGTCTTCGACTGGCTGATCCTCGACGAGGCCAACAAGGTGCGCGCCAACGAGGCGCTGGCACTCATGCCGATCGCCAAGCGGTGGGTGATGATCGGCGACCTCAACCAGCTGCCGCCGGTGATGGAAGAGGCGGCCTCGACATTCAAGATCGGGCAGCCCCTCGACGAGGTCGTCCGCGACGACAGCTTCTACGGCTGGATCTGGGACAGGGTTCCAACCTCGTCGCGCATCATGCTGCCGCGCCAGTACCGGATGCGCGAGCCGATCGGGCGGGTGGTCTCGGACCTCTTTTATGAGGGCAAGCTCATCCACGAGGCGCCGCACCCGCGTATGCCATTGCCATGGCCGTTCGACCGCGAGCTGGTCTGGGTCGACACCGGCGCGCAGGACGAGTATCGCGACGCCCAACGTTCGGTCGCCAACGAGTTCGAGGTCGCGCTCTGCAAGGACATCACCTCGATCATCCGCAGGCGGGTCCGCAAGGCCCACCTCGCCGTGATCGCCATGTACAACTCGCAGGTGAACCGCTTGGTTGGCTCGCTGAAGGGCATCGTCCCCCCGGACGACATCGAGTCCGTGGACGCGTTCGAAGGCCGCGAGTCAGACGCGGTCATCCTTTCGCTCGTTCGGTCGAACGACCGCGCGGCGATCGGGTTCCTCAACGACCCCAACCGGGTCAACGTCGCCATCTCTCGCGCCAAGAAGCTGCTCGTCATCGTCGGCGACTCCAAGACCGTCATCGGCGGCGCCCCGGAGCTGTTCGGTCCGCTCTTCGAGCACTGCAAGGAGGACGGCCTGGTCGCGGGAGTGGGCGCGGTCGTCACGGCCTGCCAGCGGGTCGGCATCCGGTCCCAGGTGCAGCGGCTCTCGCGGCCGCACCGCGGCGACCGGCGGGCGCGCAGGCGACGGCGCGGCCAGAGGGTCCCGGTCGAGGTGGCGGGCAATGGCGAGGCTGTCAACGGCGGGGAAGCGCCGGAGCAGATCGAGGCCCAGATCAGCCCCAACGGGTCGGACGCCCCTGCCATATCCGAACCTGCGATGTCCCCCGAGCAGGCGGCGCCGGAAGCACGTTCGCAGGCCGAATAACTAAGCTTCGCATCGGCCGTGAGTGACGAGTGCATCTTCTGCGCGATCGTCAAGGGTGAGGCGCCCGCGAGCTTCACCCACCAGGACGACAGCGTCGTGGCTTTCATGGACATCCAGCCGATCACCCACGGGCACATGCTCGTCCTGCCACGCGCGCACGCGGTCCTGATGCAAGACGTCGACGAAACCGCGGCGATGCGCGCGTTCAGGGTCGCACGACGGATGGCTTCGCTCGCACGCCACACACTCGGTGCCAGCGGCGCCAATCTGCTCGTGATGGACGGCGAGGTCGCGTTCCAGGACGTGCCGCACTTCCACATCCACGTCATCCCGCGCTATCCGGGCGACGGTTTCGGCCTCACCTTTCCCAAGACCTACGAGCAGCCGCCGAGTCGCGCCGAGCTCGAGACGGTGGCGGCGGCGATTAGAGCCGCCGGCTCCTAGGTCACCGTGACGGTGACGGAGTACAGCACCGCGAACTGCGGGCAGGCCTGACCCGGAGAGCACGCCGCTCCCGCGGTGGCGGTAATGGTTGCCTGGCCCGGCCTCTGAGCCTCGAACCCGGCCAGGGTCACGCCCCGGGCCGCGGTCGCGGCAGGATTCACGACCGGTGACAGCACCGCGGCGTCGCTTGTTCTGAGGTTGCTCCAGTTGGTCATCCCCGGCCGCGCGTGAAGCACCACCTCGAGCTTCTGGCCGACGTGAATGGTGATGGCGGTGTCGTGGTCAGTCACCACGGCGTCGAAGCCAACCCCCGGTGAGATCGATGGGGGCGGCGACGTCACAGCTGCGCAGGCGCATGCGTAATACCCGCACCCCGAGAGCAGCAGGCCGGCGGCCGCCGCCAGCAGCGCTGTTTTGACCATGAATATGAAACGCACGCGGCTCGGGCCGGGTAACACCTGACCGGTTGCTCCCGTTAACATCGGCGACTCACGTGCGATTCTCAATCTTCTGGCGCCCCTTGCTGGCGCTCGCCCTCCTCGTAGCGTCAGCTTGTAGCGGCAGCACTCCCACGGTCGTTCACTCGCCCACGCCCGTTCAGGGCGCTCTGGCCGGCGGCCTGATCGCCTACCTCGGCAGCGGCGGGGTCGGCGTGCTGGACCGCGCCACCGGAAAATCCACCGTTGTCGCCCCGCTGCCGGTGGGCGGCGCTTTTCGGGCCTCCGGCCCCGTTTGGGCCCCTGCGTTTGGCGTGTCGTACCCCGTGCTGTATTTCACAGTCCACGACGACCGGCCGGCGGAGCGGCGGACGACAGCCGGGGTGATCCCGTACGACTGGCTGTTCAGGGTTGATCCCTTCACCGGCGTAATCGAACCAGTGGCCGCATCGGCGGACCTCCAGAGCGAGGGCCCGTTCGGGCTTGTCGCCAACTCGCACTACCTTGTGTTGACGGTCGGCTGCTGCGCGAACTACGAGGTCGATGCGTTCGACCTTACCCGCGCGGTGTCCCCTCTGAAAGTGCTGGCCAAGCCTCCCACGCAGGCCGCCCTGTTCACCGAAGGGGCGGCGCCGGGGCTCGACGGCCTGATCGCCGTGCGGGCGGTCGGCACCGGGGCCTGGTACTGGCTCAACCCGACCGCCGCGGTGCTCAACCCGTTCCCGCTGACGCTGGGACCCGAGGATGGACCGATCGCGATCAGCGCCGACGGCACCATGGCGGCGATCTCGCTGCCCGACCAGGGGCCCGTGATCCAACCCATCAACATCGCCACCCCGATCGCCTCGCCGCCGCCGGCGAGCGGCACCGCCGCGGCCACTACATCGGCGGCTCCGGCCACCCCGACCCACACCAGCCCCAAACCCTCGGCCGCGCCGCGGCACATCAACTCGAGGCTGCCCCACGCCGATGGCATGGCCTGGAGCCCGGACGCCAAGGAGCTCGCGCTCGCGGTCAACGGCGAGATCCAGGTCTACAGCGCCGCTGGCGCGGACGGCGTGGCACCTGCGGCCCGGTACCTGACGGGTGGCGGCATCACGGCCGTCGACTGGTCGGGGCCGCTGACTACGAAGAGCCTGGCGCTCGTCAAGCCCAACAAGGGGCCGCAATCGTTCGTCGACGCGCTGCTCGACGCAACCAAGCTGCCCGCGGCGGCCGACACGCTCGCGGCACGGCCGGTTACCAAGATCTATCTGTGGCAGTTCGACTCGACGAAGGCGTCGCCGATCGCGGCCATAACGACTGCTACCCCGGCCGTCCTTCAGCAGTACCCGCCGATCGAAGCCGGGGTGGTCTTCCACCACTGGACGCCGTCGCAGAGCTGGCAGCTGCTCGGCGGGTGCAACCGCTACCGGGTCGTGATCGCGGGCAGCATCCCGCCGGTCGCATCGACCTTCGGGCTGGCGTCGAACACAGGGTGCAACGCACCAACGCCATCCCCAAGTTCGACGGCGACGCCATCTCCGTCCAAATAGGGCGGCCTACGATTGTGCGATGGCCGACATCGACTTCCTCCGCGTCCACGCTGAGGGGAGCCCCGACAAACCGGCGCTGATCCTCGGCGATCGCCTGGTCGACTTCGCCACGCTGAGCCGGCGCGCCGACAGGGCCGCCCATGCGTTCAGCGCCCTCGGATGCGAGCCGCAGGATCGCATCGCGGTCATGTCTTACAACTCGATCTCGGGCTCGGAGATCGCCAACGGCGCACGGCGCATTGGCGCGGTTGTGGTGCCGGTCAACTACCGGCTGCGCGGGTCAGAGGTCGCGTATGTCCTCAACGATTCAGGCGCGCGAATCGTGTGCGCGGACTCGGATCACGCCGACGTGGTCGATGCCGCCCGCCCTGAAGTGATAGGCGATCGGCGTTACATCGCGACCGGAAGCACCAGGCCGGAAGGCTGGATGTCTTACGAAGAGCTGATGGCTGCTGCCTCAGAAGAGCCACTGGCCGTTGAGGGTTCGGGCGGGCTCGGCGCTTCGATGATCTACACGTCCGGCACCACCGGACATCCGAAAGGTGCATGGCGTCCGAACGGGGTCAACATCGAGAATGTCCTCCAGGTCATCTCGATCTTCGGCCTTGACCGTTCCGACATGCATCTGTGGTGCGGTCCCGGATATCACAGCGGCGTCGCGTTCTTCGTCGCCCTGCACCAGGTGCTCGGAGCGACCAACGTGATCCAGCCGAAGTTCGACGCCGACGACGCGCTCGACCTCGTCGAGCGCCATCGGGTGACGACTTCGTTCATGGCGCCGACCTTGCTGCAGCGGCTTGTCGACGCCCAGCAGCGAAGACCTCGGGATCTGTCCTCGCTGCGCGCGGTGATCCTTGGGGCGGCGCCGTGTCCACACGCGATCAAGGTTCGAGCGGAAGCTGTCCTCGGCCAGGTGTTATGGGAGTTCTACGGAGCGACCGAGACCGGAATCAACACCGTGCTGCGTCCCGAAGACCAGCTGCGCAAGCCGGGATCATGCGGCACCGCGGTGCCGGGCCAGGAGATCAAGCTCGTCGGCGCGGACGGACGCGAGGTCGCCGACGGCCAACCGGGCGAATTCATGGTGCGCAACGGCTGGCTCGCCGAGTACTACCACCGTCCTGATGCGACCGGCAAGAGCCTGCACGACGGGTTCTTCTCCGTCGGCGACGTCGCCTATCGGGACGGCGAGGGCTATTACTACATCTGCGACCGCCAGGTCGACATGGTCATCTCGGGCGGCGTCAACATCTACCCGGCCGAGGTCGAGGCTGTCCTGCATGCACACCCCGCGGTGATGGATGCCGCAGTCATCGGCGTGCCCGATGAGGAGTGGGGCGAGTCCGTCAAAGGTGTCGTTCAGCTCCGCTCCGGCATGAGCGCGACCGCAGACGAGCTGATCGCATTTTGCGACGAGCGCCTCGCCGGCTACAAGAAGCCGCGCTCCATCGATTTCGCGAACGAGCTGCCGCGCGACGCTGCGGGCAAGTTGCTCAAGCGGAAGCTGCGCGAACCTTACTGGGCGGGAATGACCCGGCGGGTATAACTTGTGTGACACCGAGTGGAGCCTAAGGCCGGACTTGCTCCGGCCGTCTCTAGCACGCCACCTTCCAAGCGCCTCCAGGCGTGGCCGAGGAGAGGGGAGGGTCCGCGGCGGGGGACATCTGTCCCCCCTATTGGTTCAGGCGGCGGCGACGAGGCGGCGCACATAGTCGAGCGACCGCTTGACCGCGGTGATCGGCTTGTCGTCCTTCGACGCCAGGCGGACGTCGTGCTCGACCGCGTACCAGCCCCTGTAACGCGTACGGCGCAAAGTCTCGATCACCGTCTCGACGCGGGCGTCCCCGCTGCCGAGTGGTTTGAACAAACCCTGGCTCACCGCGTGCCCGTAGTCGATGTGGTGCTCCCGCACCTGGTGCGCCAGGTTGGCGTCGACGTCGTTCAGCCGCACGTGACGGATACGGCCCTCGGCGAGCTCGAGGATCTCGAGCGGGTCGGCTCCCAGCATGACGAGTTGACCCGGGTCGAAACAGAGCCCGGCATCGGTGCCGACCAGGAGCCGTTCGATGTCGGAGGGACGCTGAATCATGGTGCCCAACCTTGGCAGCACCGCCAGTCGGAGCCGATGACGAGCGCACACATGCTCGACCGAACCGATGAGGTGGAGGAGATGCGCCCAGCCCGCGCTGTCGAGGACGATCCCGTGCACGGTGCTCGCGCCGCGCGGCGCGATAGCGGACAGCACGAGCGTCTCGCCGCCGACCGCCGCGAGCCAACTGGCGTGACCATCGATGTGCGCGAGCTCAGAGCCGCGAATGTCATGGTGATGGAGGACCGCATGCGCTTGACCGGAGATGACGCGCACCCAGTGGCGCCGGATCAAGAGCTTGGCCTGGTCGCTTCGATCGGGGAGGAATCCGGGCGGCCCGGCCTCGATCGCCGACACCCCAAGCGCCCACACCTCTGACAGCACACGCTCGGCGTCGAGCTGATATCCCCAGCCCGGAACATCGCTCACGCCCCACGCCGCAGGCGCGAGTGCGACGCGTGGTCCGTCCTTTTCGCGGGCCGGCCTGCGACCCAGCGTCCGCGCAATCACGGCGCTGAGATTAACCGGATGGTCGATGCTAGGCTGGTCGTGCGTTGACGTCGAAAGCCCCCGCCAATCTCGACCTGCGCCCGGCGTCGATGGCCGACGCGGCGCTGGTCGCAGACCTCGAAACAGCGCGGAACCCTGACGAGCCGCGAGATCCCGCGATGCTTCGTTTCTGGTGGGCCGCGAACCCACCGGATGAGGTGTTCACCAGGATGATCGCCGAGCGCGAGGGCATCGCGCAGGCGTACGTGTACGCCGCGCACATGCCCTGGGACAAGAACGACCAGCGCTTCGGCTCGCTGCGTGTCGCCGTTCACCCGGACATCTGGAACGAATCGCTGTTCGAGTCCCTGCTCGAGACCGCCGAGACCTGGTTGCGCGCTGAGGGAGGCGCGATCGCGGTCGCACGCGCGCGGCAGACCTTCGAGCGCGACCTTCAAGTGATGGAGCTTCGCGGATACAAAGAGGTGCGGCAGGCCCGGTTGTGGCATCTCGATCTCGTCGCGGGCAGAGACAGGCTGCTCGCCGGGGCAGAGCGCGCGCGGCAGCGCATGGCGGAACAAGGAGTCGTGCTGGTGACCCTGGATAAAGTCGACGACCCGGACCGCCTGGCGAAGATGTATGAGCTCCATATGGAGGCGGAGCAGGACATCCCGACTACGATGCCAATACCGGCGATGGCCTACGAGGAGTGGCACCACCTGTGGTTCGAGAATCCCGGCATCCGTGTGGACCGGGTGTGGCTTGCGCGTGAAGGCGATGCGATCGTCGGGTTGTCCGCGATCGAATATCCACCTACCAGAGGCAATCCGTGGACAGCGCTCACGGCGACATCACGCAAGGTGCGGGGACGTGGGATCGCGCGGGCGCTGAAGTACGAAACCGTGGCGCAGGCGATCGCGCTGGGCGCAACGCGCATCGGCACGACCAACGACGGCGAGAACGCGCCCATCCTTCATCTGAATGCCGAGATGGGATACGCGCCGACGATTCCCTGGCTGGAGCTGCACCGCGAGCTCGATCGGTGACCGAGACTCCATACGGAGTGCGAATGCTGCCCAAGCTCTATGCGGAGTGGAGCGAGGGCGGCATGATCGCCAACATCGGGACCAGGCTGGTTGACGTCGGCCCCGGGAAGTTGGTGCTCGAGGGAAACCTCACCGCGGAGTCGCATGGATTCCCGACGAGCAGGGGCCCGATCGTGCACGGAGGCGCGATCGCGACCCTGGCTGATGAGACGCTCGCGTCGGTCGCGTTCACCGTCGCCGAGGAAGGCGAGACGACGACCACGGCGGACCTGAAGGTCGACTACTACCGACCGGGCAAGCCGGGCCGCCTCATCTGCCGGGGCACGGTCCGCCACCGGACTCGAAGGCTCGCGTTCTGCGAGGCCACGGTCGAGCAGGAGACCGGCGAGGTGATCGCGGAAGCGCGTGCGGTGATCGCCTACGTGCGCGCTTAGGCTGGGCCGAGTGCCGGGAGGCTGACCGGCCTCCACTCGTGCCCGCCGTCGTCGGTCGCCTGGAGCAGCGGCGCCGCGCTTCCCATGGTGCCGAACCAGGCATGGTCCGCATCGAGCACCTGGAGGGATCCGGGGAGAGGGGCAGGCACGCTCAGCGGCCGGAGCCCGGTCCACGTGATGCCACCGTCCGCGCTGGTCGCCCAGGCTCCCGCACCGACCCACCACCATTCGAGGGCATCCGCGTACCCGATGGCGCCGTAAGCCAAAGGCACCGACGCGGGCTTCCACGAGGAGCCGCCGTCCAGCGAGCTGAGCTCGACCTGGTCGGGCACGACCGGCAGGACCCCTGCCTCGGACAGGATGGCCGTGTATCGATAGAGGCTCGAATCGGCGAACGTGGCATAGACGTATTGGACCGATCCCCCGCCGTCGAACGCGCGGACGGTCAACGGCGGGTACCCAAGCACGACTCCGCCGTCGGCCGAACGCAGCTTCGGTGGCGCGATGGGCACGACGGTCGCCGCCACACCGGCTCCCGTCGTGGGGTGGGCGGCGACGAAGAATAGCTCTGGGGTCGGCGACCCTTTCGGCGCCGCCGGCCACCCTCGGCTTGGGGCCGGGAGCAGCCCACGATGCCATGAGGTTCCGCCATCAGTGGTCGCGTAGGCGTAGGGGTGGGTGGAAATGCTGTACAGCCACCCTCGCCGCGCGTCGGCGAAGGCGATTCGAAATGCCCAGTCCCTCGCCATCACCGGGTCGCCGAGGTCGTCCCACGTGTCGCCGGCATTGGACGTTCGGTAGAGGACCTCGTGCGTCGGTCCCGCCTCGTTGCCTTCGACCTGGACCAGGAGCCAGCCATGGTTCGGGTCGACGAACTCCGATGCCAGGACGCTCCTGCCGCTGATGGCCCTGTCACTGTGGGTCCAGCGCTTGCCGCCGTCGGCGGTCTGGAAGATCACCGCATTCGAACCGAGCAGGACGACAACACCGTGAAGCGGATCGAAGAAGCGGGCGTACTCGCCGACGTCGCTCATCGCCCCTGACAGCTGCCGGGTCCAGCTGCGACCGGCGTCGGTCGTGTGCAGCACGGCAAAATCGTGCGAGGCGAGCTCGGTGATGACCCACCCTGTCGAGGGATCGACGAAATCGAGGGCGGCAAGTCGATAGGCCGGCTGGCCTGGAGATGTCGCGCCCGTCCCCGGCTGGTGGCTCGGCCCTGGCGCCAGCTGTGGATGCGCGTAGGCGATGGTTGCGATCCCGATCACCACGACGGAGGCGGCCATCAGCGCAAGCGCCCGTCCCACGCGTGCGGCTCGCAGAGGTGTGCGGATGTCCTCTTCAGGCTCCATCCCCGTCAGGGCTAAATTGTGAGCGTTAATGATCAGAGCGGCCGCGTCCACCGATGCAGACGCGATCGCACGCGTGCACGTCGCCAGCTGGCGGACTACGTACAGCGGACTCCTGCCGGACGACTTCCTGGCGTCGCTCAGTGACACGAACTATGCAGAGCGATGGCGGCGCGTTATCGCGGAGGGTAGCTCGCGGGTCTACGTGGCCGAGGATGCGGGGGAAGTCGTCGGCTTCGCATCCGGGGGACGCGAGCGCGCCGGCGAGCAAGGGTACGAGGGCGAGCTGTATGCGATCTATGTCCTCGACAGCGCGCGGCGCCGTGGTTTCGGCCGCGAGCTCGTCAGGTCGACGGTGGGAGGACTTCGCGAGCTGGGGCTCGGCGACCTGATCATCTGGGTCCTGCGCGACAACAGCCCCGCTCGCGCCTTCTACGAGCGTCTCGGCGGCGTGTATGTCCGGACGCAGCCGATCACGATCGGCCCAGTCACCCTGGAAGAGGTGTCATACGGGTGGCGGCGCCTCGACGACGTGCGCTTCTGAGTGGATCGCCTCGCCGAGCTGGACTGGGAGCTCATTCCATACTCGCCGCATCCGGCCCACATGCATATGGCGCTCGACGAGGTTCTTCTCGAGCGCGTCATCGCCGGCGCGCGCGGGCCGACCGTGCGCTTCTGGGAATGGAGCGAGGCGGCGCTTGTCATCGGGTCGCACCAATCGGTGCTCAACGAGGTCGATGTTGCTGCGGCGGGCGAGCTCGGCTTCGTCGTGACGCGGCGCATGAGTGGGGGCGGCACGATGCTTTGTGAGCCCGGCCGGACGATCACCTATTCACTCTACGTGCCGGCCGCGGTCGTGGCCGGGCTTTCGTTTCGCGTGTCGTACGCGGCTCTCGACGCGTGGGCGGTGCGCTCGTTCCAGGCGCTGGGGGTTCCGGCGAGCTATCGCGAGATCAACGACATCATCTCGCCGCGTGGAAAGATCGCAGGCGCGGCACAGGCGCGCAGGCGTGGGTTCATCCTGCACCACACGACGATCGCGCACGCGATGGAGGCGGCCTTGCTGCCCAGGCTCATCCGCGTCGGGCGGGACCGCCTGTCCGAGCAAGGCGTGCGCAGCGCTGAAAAGGTGGTGTCGCCGCTCTCCTGGTTCACATCGATGGACTGCGCCGGCGTCGCGAGACGAATGGAAAAATCGTTCGGCGCCGATTTTCGCGCGCGGGTCGGCAAGGTTCAGCCCGATGAGCTCGACGCGGCACGGGAGCTCGTGAAGACCAAGTACGGAACCGCCGGCTGGATAAATCGCCTGCCTTAGCGGGTCGGCCTAAGACATCTCCCGCCACGAGGCGATCAGCTGGGGGCATTGCTCGACGTGCTCGCGGTAGTGGTCGCGCAGCCAGCCCAGGACGTCGTCGGGGCTCGTCGGGTACGCATCCTGACCCTGGCCGTAGATGACCGGCGTCTTGCGTGACCAGTCCGCCCCCGAAAGGTCCGCCGCCGCGTCCTTGACGAACCGATGGAGCCCCGACATCTCCTCCAGGGCCGGCTTGCGCTCGGCTGAAGTCAGGCCCGCCTTCGCCCTCGCATTTGCCTCGGCGGATTCGCCAGGCTTGTCGAGCGGTTGCAGCTCTTGCTGGGGGCGTGCTTTGATCCCGTCGAGCACGCGACCGTAGTGGACGAGGACCCAGTTGACGTGAACCTGGAGGCCGCCGAGGGCGTAGTCGTCGCCCGGCTTCAGGTATGCCAGCGCGGCATCCGGCACCTCTGCAAAAGCCGCCTCCCACTCCTCGCGGGCGGCGTCGAAGTCGGCCAGGGCGGCTTCACGGTCCACGAACGCTAAGGTACAGCGCGTGATGACGCGGGCGCAAAGGTGGACGTTGGTCGCGGCGGTGCTCGCGTCGGCGACCGTTTTCCTCGATGCGACGGTGGTCAACGTCGCCCTCCCGCGGATCGGCCGCGACCTGCCGCACTCGCTTGTCGGCGTCCTCGAAGGCCAGACGTATGTGTACGCGGGCTACCTGCTCTCGCTGAGCTCCCTGCTGATCCTGGCGGGTGCGCTCACCGACACGTACGGACGGAAGCGGATGTTCATGCTGGGGCTGGCCGGCTTTGGCATCTCCTCCGCGCTGTGCGGCCTCGCCCCCAGCCTGGAGGCCCTGGTCGTGCTCCGGGTGGTGCAGGGAATCGCGGGCGCCTTTCTCGTGCCAGGTTCGCTGGCTTTGATCTCGGCGGAGTTCAGCGGCCCGCTGCAGGGCCGCGCGTATGGCATCTGGTCCGGCGCGGCGGCGGGAACCACGCTGCTCGGTCCCGCGTTGGGTGGCGTGCTCGTGGACACGGTCTCGTGGCGGGCCGCGTTCCTCATCAACATCCCGATCGCGGCGGTGGGGCTCTACCTGGCGTGGCGGCACGTGCCCGAGAGCAAGTCGGACGAGCCTCCCTCCGGATTCGATTGGATCGGCGCCATCATCGTCGGCGTCGCGGTCGGCGGCCTCTCGTTCGGGACCATCTACGGGCAGCAGCGCGACTGGCACGACCCGGTGGCCTTCGTGATCCTCGCCATCGGATTTCTCGCCACCGCCCTGGCTCCGTTCTACATGGCCCGCGCTCCCCATCCGCTGATCCCGCTCACCCTGTTCCAGTCGCGCGCCTTCACGACCATCAACATCTCCACGCTGTTGATCTATGGGGGCCTTCTGGCGTCCGGCTACAACCAGGCGCTCTTCGTGCAGGGAACCCTGGGCTACACCGCGGCCGCCGCCGGGCTGATGTTCATCCCGAGCGGAGTTCTCCTGACATTGCTGTCGCCCAGGTTCGGGACGCTCGCGGGGCGTTATGGGGCCCGGCCGTTCCTCATCGTCGGGCCGCTGTTGATGACCGCGGCCTGCTTCCTCTACGTGCGTGTGCCCGCTACCAGTGCGCCATGGCAGCTGCGACCTGATGTCCCCTCGAGCCTGGTGCCGCCGGCGTCTTACCTGATCGACTTCCTGCCGGCCGGGCTCATCTTCGGCCTGGGGCTGGCCATCATGGTGGCTCCGCTCACGGCGGCGCTCATGGCGTCCGTGCCGGTCGCCCATGCCGGCCTTGCGTCATCGATCAACAACGCGGTGTCCCGCATCGGCCCACAGCTCGCAGGCGCCATCGTGTTCGTGGCGGTGACAGCGGTGTTCTACGCGTCCCTGGCCGCGAGGGTGCCGGGCCTCGATCCCAACTCGCCCGAGGTGCGGGCGGAAGCTCCGCCGCTGAACAGACCCGCCGCCAGCGCGCCGGCCAACGTCAACGCGCATGCGCGCGAGGCCTCAGCCGACGCGTTTCACGCGGCCATGCTGATCGCCGCCGGCCTCTTCATCGCGGGCGCGGCGGCAAACGCGATCGGCGTGCCGAAGAAACAGTCTTAGGCTGCCTTCAGATTTCGAGGCGCGACATCGCGCCTTCGTCGAGCTCGGCACCCAGCCCCGCGCGTGCCGGCACGGATAGACAGCCGTCCCGCCGGATGCGGAGCGGCTCAGCGAGAAAGAAGTCGCGGCGCTCCACGGTCCAGCCGGGCGGATCGTATGGAAATTCCAGGAAAGGTCCACCTCCGACGCCGGCGGCGACGTGGAGGTTGGCGAGCAGGCCAAGGCCGTTGGTCCAGGTGTGGGGCGTGAACCAGCGATTCTTCTGCAGCGCCAGCTCGGCGACCAGCCGTGCGCGGGACATGCCCACCGCCAGCACGACGTCGGGCTGATAGACGTCGAGTGAGTCTGCGTCGAGGTATGCGAGCAGCTCAGGCACCGTGCGCGTCATCTCGCCCGCCGCGATGCGGACGCCGGTCTCGGAGCGAAGTCGGGCGAATCCGGAAACATCGGAGCCGGGCAGCGGTTCCTCCACCCACAACACGCCAAGCTCGCCAAGCTCGGCGACGGTACGGCGCGCGGACGCGGGATCGAGCGCAGGTTCGATGTCTCCCGGCATACGCCAGGCCTGGTTGAGGTCGACCATGATCTCCATCGACGCGCCCACGGCCTTGCGGACGGCGCGCACCGCGGCGATGCCGTCCGCCAGCCGCTCGCGGACGAAGCGGATCTTCATCGCCCTGAACCCCTGCTCGCGCAGCGCGAGCGCCGACTCCGCGCGCTCGTCGGGCGCTTTGGCCTCGCCTGTCGAGGCGTAAGCCGGAAGCGCGTCGAGCGCCCCGCCGAAGAGCACCGACACAGGCTGACCGGTCACCTGGCCGACGATGTCCCACAACGCGGCCTCGAGCGGCCAGTAGCGGCCGGCGTGAAAGCTGATCGTCTCGAGCGAGCGGACGTGCCGCGAGATGTGCATCGGGTCCTTGCCGATGAAGAGCTCGACGAAAGGCTCGAAGCCGTCCATGGTGTCGCCCGAGCCGAGGCCGACGACGCCCTCGTCGGTCTCGACGCGCACGACGGTCGCGTCGAACCGCGTCCGGGGCACCGGGTCCCAGGCGGCACGGAACGGCGGGTCGAGCGGCAGACGCAAGCGCCGCAGCTTGATGCCGGTGATTTTCATTTCACCGGCCTTTGTAGTAGCCGTTGCCGGCGTTCTCGCGCCGCTCGGCGACGCCGCGCACGAAATCGGCGTCGCGGTCGGTGAGGGCGTCCTCCATGGCGGCTCGGGTCGCGGCGCGATTGGCTTTGCGGACCGCGGTCTCGTCGATGGCCGCGGGGTCGACCCACACCGCAACGAGCAGCACGAGCGCGCCGGCGTCAGCCGGATTGATCAGCGAATCGGCGACTGCGTCGAGCACGCCTTGCGAGATGCCGAGCTGCGCCGCGCCCCACGTGATGCTGTCGAGGGGCTCGCGGCCGAGAGTGACCTTGTTGACGACAACGGTGATCGGCCGCACGAGCACGCCTGGCTGGACCACGGCGAGGAAGGGCACGTGACCCGGCCTCGGCGCGGCGAGCGCTCCGACGATCGATGCTGCGGTGGGCGAACCGCGATGCGCGATCACCAGGTTGATGTGGCTGCCGTCGGGCGCCGTCCCCGACCAGGCCTCGCCGATGCGGCCGTCCATCTCCTCGGGTTTCATGCCAGCTGCAGGACCGCGCGCACGGCTGTGCCGCTGCGCACCAGGTCGATCGCGGCCGCGGTCTCGGCCAGCGGCATCCGGTGCGAGATCAACCGATCGAGGGGCAGGCGCCCTTCGGCGTAGAGCTGCAGGATCCGCGGAAAATCGCGCTCGGGGCGTACGGATCCGTAGGCGCTGCCGAGGATGCGCCTTTCCGAGCGCGGGATCTCGATGGCCGGCAGCGTGAGCATGGCGTCGGCGCGCGCGATTCCGATGAGCACCGCCGCTCCACGCGGACGGCAGGACAGAAACGCCGCCTGCATGGCCTCGGGACGTCCCGTCGCCTCGATGGCGTAGTCGACACCGCCGCCGGACGCATCTTTGATCGCCCGCGCCGTCGCGTCCGCGCTGCCGGCCCACGGAACTGTGGCGGTGGCGCCCATCGAGCGGGCCAGCTCGAGCTTCTGGTCGGACAGGTCGACCGCGATCACCGGGCTCGCGCCGATCGCGAGGGCGCCAAGCACCGCGCTCAGCCCCACGCCGCCGCAGCCGATCACGGCCACGCGCTCGCCTGGCCTCACGCCGGCCGTGTTCCATACGGCACCGACGCCCGTCGACACTGCGCACCCGACGAGCGCCGCCACCTCGAACGAAACGCTGTCCGGGATCGGGATCACGCACCGCTCGGGTACGACCGCAGCCTCGGCGAAGGTGGACAGGTATGAATAGTGGTAGACGGGGCGGCCGTCCCACGACAGGCGGGGCGTCCCGTCGAGCAGCCCGCCGTGGCTCATGCCTCCCCACGCGTTTCGGCACAGGTGGGTGAATCCGCGCACGCACTCTTCGCACCGTCCGCACGAGGGCATCCAGGAGAGCGCGACGTGCGTGCCGGGCCTTATCTCGACGCCGGCGCCGACCGCCTCGACGACACCGGCCCCTTCGTGCCCGAGCACCGCGGGGCAGCGTGTGGCCGACGTGCCGTCGACCGCATTGAGGTCGCTGTGGCACACACCGCTCGCATGCAATCGGACCAGCACCTCACCGGCGCGTGGCGCCGCGAGCTCGAGGTCTCCGACCTGGATGGGCGCCGCGGTCTCCGGCAGCACCGCCGCCTGGATCCTCACCCGGCCTCCGTTGCCGCTTCCGGCTTCTGCAGCCGGCGCAGGTCCTCGATCGGGATGTGGCATTTCAGGAAGTGCCCCGGCTCCTCTTCGAGCAAAGGCGGCTCCTGCTGCTCGCAGATCGCGCCCAGCTTGCGCGGGCAGCGCGTGTGGAAGACGCACCCGCTTGGCGGTTTCGCCGCGCTCGGGATGTCACCCTGGAGCCGGATGCGATGCTCCTCGCGAACGTCCAGGCTCGGGGCGGCGGAGAGCAGCGCCTCCGTGTACGGATGGTGCGGCGCGCTGAAGACCACGTCCGCGGGCCCGATCTCCATGAGCCGACCGAGGTACAGGACGCCGATGCGATCGGAGATGTACCGGACGACGCCGAGGTCGTGCGAGATGAATATGTAGGAGAGGTCGCGGTCGCGCTGTAGGCGGACCAGCAGGTTCAGGATGGCGGCCTGCACGGAAACGTCGAGCGCGGAGGTGGGCTCGTCGCAGATGACGATGTGAGGCTGCCCGGCAAACGCGCGCGCGATGCCAACGCGCTGCTTGAGCCCGCCCGACAGCTGGCGCGGCAGCGCATCCAGCAGCGCGGCGTCGAGGCGAACCGACTCTGACAGCTCGACGACGCGGCGCGCGCGCTGCTCACCGTGCACGCCCGTCAATTTGGTGAGGGCTCGGCCCAGGATCTGGCGCACGCTCTTCCTTCGATTCAGGGACGCGTCGGGGTTCTGGAAGACGATCTGGATCGCGCGGACCTGGTCGAGGCTGCGCTGCCCGACCTTGGGCGCCAGCTGTTTGCCCTCGAGCTGGATTTCGCTCCCGGCATCGGGTACGCCGAGCCCGACCACGCTGCGCGCGAGCGTCGTCTTGCCGCTGCCCGACTCTCCGACGAGACCAAACACCTCGCCGGCCGCGATCTCGAGGTCGACGCCGGCCAGGGCCTGGAACGAGTTGCCCTGCTGAGTCATTGTGCGCCGCAGGTTCTTGATCGTCAGCGCGGCGCGCCCCGTCTCGGGCACGGGGGGCCGGGGCACCATGTCGCGTTCGGCCCGCGGCAGGGTCTGCGCGATGTCGGAGAAGTGGCAGCGGCTGGAGTGCCCCTCGCCGACGGGGTCGAGGCCAGGCTCCTGAGTCCGGCAGATGTCCTGCACCAGCCCGCAGCGGCCCGCGAAGACACAGCCGGGGATCCTGGCTCCTATCGGGGGCGGAAAGCCCGGGATGGTGTCCAGCGCGCCCAGCTCTTTGCTCAGGCCCCAGCGCGGGATACAGCGAAGCAGCCCGACGGTATACGGATGGCGTGGGTTGGTCAGCAACTCCCACGCCGGGCCCTCCTCGACCATGCGGCCGGCGTAAAGGACGCCGACGCGGTCGCACATGCGAGCGATGACGCCGAGGTTGTGGCTGATGAACAGCACGCTCGTTCCGAACGTCTTGCGAAGGTTGCGGATGAGGTCGAGCACCTCGGCCTCCACTGTGGCATCGAGCCCGGTCGTCGGCTCGTCGAGTATCAGCAGCGTCGGGTCCGAGGCAAGCGCCATGGCGATGACCACGCGCTGCTGCATGCCGCCCGAGAGCTGGTGCGGATAGCGACCCATCACCCCCTGCGGGTCGGAGATCTGCACGCGACCCAACATCGCGAGCGCGCGCTCCTTAGCGTGGCCCTTGGCGACACCCGCGGTGACGAACGCCTCGATGAGCTGATCGCCGACGCGAATCGTCGGGTTCAGTGCAGTGCCTGGATTCTGGTAGACCATCGACGCCGATTTCGCGCGCAGCTTGCGCAGCTCTTCGCCGTCCATGCGAAGCAGGTCAGCGCCATCGAGGGTGATGGATCCGTCAGTGATCCTTGCGTTGTCCGGCAGGAAGCGCATCACCGCGTAGGCGACCGTGGACTTCCCGCTGCCGGATTCGCCGACGAGTCCGTATGACTCGCCGCGGTCGATCGTGAACGTGACGCCGCGGATCGCCTCGCGGTCGCGCCCGCGGACTCGGTACGAGAGCTTCAGGTCCTTGACCTCGAGCGCGGGGGTGCTCTGGTTGGCCACCGGTCAGCGCTCCAGCACGCGCGAAAGGCCGTCGGCGAACATGTTGACCGCGATCACGAGGCTTGCGATCGCCAGCGCCGGAAACAGCACCGGCCACCAGAAGTTGCTGATGAGGTACGTGTACTGCTCCGAGATCGTCAGACCCCAATCGGGGCTTGGGGGCGGGATGCCGAGACCGAGGAAGGACAGGGTCGCGATCGCGAACACCGCGTAGCCGAGACGAACGGTGAATTCGACCAGGACCGGACCCATGACGTTGGGCAGGATCTCGACGAACATCACGTACGGCGCACGTTCGCGCCGAAGCCTCGCCGCCTCCACGTATTCGAGCTGCGCCTCCGACAACACAGCTGCCCTCACGGTCCGGGTGATGATCGGCGCGAAACCGAGCCCGATCACGAGTATCACGGTCGTGGTCGAACCCCCGACCGACGCGAGAACGAGAAGCGCGGTGACGATGGTCGGCAGGGCGAGGAAGGCGTCGGTGATCCTCATCAGCACCTCGTCGACCAGGCCGCGGAAGTAGCCCGCGACCAGCCCGATCGCCGTGCCCGCGACGGTGCCTAGCAGCGTCGCCAGGGGAGCCGCCACGAGGATGCCGCGCGACCCGTAGATCACGCGCGACAGGACGTCGCGGCCGAGTCCGTCGGTGCCGAACCGGTGGTCCGCGGAAGGTGGCTGAAGCTTGTGAAGGATGTCCGGGGCCAGCGGGTCGTGCGGAGCGATGTTTCCCGCGAAGATCGCGCAGACGATCCAGAACAGAAGCACTCCGACACCGATGAGCAGGCTCGGCGTGCGCAGCGCAAGACGCAGCCGCTCGATCCATGCCTGCCGGCGCACGCTCGCCGCCGTTTCCTGCCGGCCGATCGCGATGCTGGCGCTCACTCGCGACCCGCCAGCCTGATCCGAGGATTGAGCAGGGAGTAGCTGATGTCGGCGATGAGCGTCGCGACCAGGTACACGACGCCGACGATCATCACTCCCGCCTGGATCAGGGGAAAGTCCTTTTGAGACACGGACGTGTAGAGCAGCTGTCCGATCCCCTGGTAGTTGAACATCGTCTCGATCACGACGAGGCCGCCGATCAGGTAACCCGTTTGGGTCGCGACCACGGCGATGGTCGGCATGAGCGCGTTGCGAAGCACGTGGCGGAAAACGACCGTGCGCCAGGGCAGCCCTTTCAGGACCGCGGTACGCGTGTAGTCGGCCTCGAGCGCCTCGATCATGCCCGCGCGCGTGATCCGCGCGATGTAGCCGAAGAGCACCAGCACGAGGGGCAGCGACGGCAGGATGAGGTGGTAGATCTGCGTGAGCGGGTCGGCGCCCGGAGGGACCTGGACGCTGATCGGCAGGAGCTTGAGCGAGATGCTCAGCACGAGAATCAGCACGATGCTGGTGACGAACTCCGGCATCGCCGTGGCCGAGAGCCCGCCGATGGAGATGAAGCGGTCGATGAGAGTGCCGCGGCGAAGGGCGGCCACGACGCCGCCCAGGATGCTGAGCGGCACGACGATGACGAAGGCGACCAGGGCCAGCTTCACCGAGTTGCCGAGGCCGCGCAACAGCAGCTCGGACACTGGGACGTGGAAGGACAGCGAGGTCCCGAGGTCGCCGCGGATGAAGCCGCCGATCCAGTCGAAATACTGGGTCAGGAGCGGCCGGTCGACCCCCAGCGCATGGTCGAGAGTGGCGACCGCGCGCGGGTCAGCGAAGGGGCCGAGGATCCGGCGTCCCACATCTCCGGGAAGGGCGTGGGACGCCAGGAAGATGATCACCGAAAGCAGCCACAGCGTCACCAGGGCCAGCGCCACGCGCCGGACCAGGAAGCGGACCATTCCGGTGCCTAACGAACTAGGACGTGATGCCTGCTAGACGGAAGTTCACATGGCCCATGCCGGTCGTCTCCACGCCCGCGACCTTCTTCTTGACCGCGGTCAGGAAGTCGTAGTTGTACGGAATGATCAGGGGCGTCTCGTCGAGGAGCAGCAGCTCGATCTTCCCGGTGACCGCCTTCTGCGCGGAGATGTCGATTGCTTTCACATAGGCCGCGAACAGACCGTCATAGGTCGGATTGCTGAAATGGGCCGCGTTCCAAGTGCCCGTCGACAGGAGCGGAGCCTGGAGGAAGGTGTTCGGAACGCCGCGGTGGCCGTAGTCGGTGATGCCGAGCGGCGAGTTCAGCCAGTACTTGTCGTAGTACGTGCCCGAGTCGGTGATGTTCAGGGTGATGTCGATGCCGATCGCCTTGCCGCCCGCCTGGAGAAGCTGCGCCAGCGCCGGAATCTCCTGGACCTGCTCGGTGTACAGCGTCACCTTGATGCCGGCCGACTTGCCGGCCTGTGACATCAGGTCCTTCGCCTTGGCGACGTCGAACGCGCGCTGCGGCACCGACGTGTCGCTGTAGGGATACATCTTGAAGATGGGGTGGTCGTTGGCGATCTGCGCCTTGCCGTTCCACAGGCCCTGAATGATCGCGTTGCGGTCGATGGAAAGTGCCAGGGCCTGCCGGACGCGCTTGTCGGTCAACGGGCCCTGGTCGGTGCGCAGGTGGATCTGGCGGTGGGCCGAGGTGGGGATGTCGATGACGGTGGTGTTGGGATCGGTCAGCAAGCCCTGGCCGTTGCTCACGGAGAACTGCGTGTATACGTCGAGGCTGCCGGCTTGGAACGCGAGGATGGCCGCCGGCTCCTGGTCGTAGAACTTGAAGTCGAGGCCGTCCAGGTAGGGCTGGTTGTTCTGGTCCCAGTAAGTGGGGTTCTTGTCGAGCGAGACATGGTCGTTGACCACGTAGTTCTTCAGCTTGAAGGGGCCGGTGCCGATGAAGGTCTTGTCCCAGCCTCCGCTGTAGCTCGCCGGCAAGATGATCGCGTTGTAGTTGTCGCTGCTGACCAGGTAGGGGAAGTTGCCGTTGGGAGCGTCGAGCTGGAACTTCACGGTCTGGTCGTCGACCTTGGAGACGTTGCCTTTGGACAGCACGCCGGCGAAGTTGGACAGCGCGTTGTTGCCCTTGATGGCCGGGTCGGCCAGCCGGTTGAAGGTGGCGACGACGTCGTCGACGGTCATCGGGGTGGTGCCGTCGTTGAACTTCACGCCCTGGCGGATCTTGAACGTCCACGCGCTGCCGTCGCTGTTCGGAGACCAGCTCGTCGCGAGCACCGGGCGGAGCTTGAGGTCCTTGTCCGAGAAGGAGAGGTACTCGCCGCACTGGCCGAGGATCGTGAGGCGCCCGAGGTCGTTGGTCAGGATCGGGTCCATGGCGCCGGTCGGGGTCTGATGCCCGATGTTGAGGCGGCCGCCTTTCTTGATGTTGCCGCCCGTGGTGGTGTTCGTGGTGTTTCCACAGGCCTCGAGGATGATCGCCAGCGTCGGCAGGCTCATACCGACGACGGTCCCCCAGCGTATGAACTGGCGGCGCGAGACACGGCCGGCGAGCAGCTCGTCGATCCCGCTGTTCTCGAGCTCGCTCCGTCCCGCCCGCACTGCATCCAAACGACGCTGAGCGTCCCTGTCCATGGTTGCCTCCCCAGTCATTGGCCGCCGGCACACGGCTTCGTGCCGGAACTGAGCGTTTCATTACGACATCAAACGATTCGCCAGATCGGGACATCTTGGCACAGTCCGGTGAGCCGATCGAGCGCGGGTCTCCCGCGGCATCGACGTCGGGAGTTGCTACGCGGCCCAGCTGAGACGCGACGACGTTTTGCCGGCTTCGGTCAGCAAGCTCTCCCGCATCACATGGATGACTGCGGCGTGAAACTGCCGCGACTCGGCGGCCGGTCCCAATCCTTTGAGCTCCCGGCTCAACGAAGCGATGACCGCCTTCGCCCCCACCCCCGGGTGTGTTTCCGCCCGCCGGACCATGAGAAGATCGCGCGCCATCAGGAGCTCGACGGCAAGGATGTCTTGCAGCCGCATGAGCGCGAGGTCGGTGCGGTCAATCCCGATCGGCGCCCCGGTGGCGTGGTCCTCGACGCCAAGGTCGAGGACGCCGACGTCGAGGCTGGCGGGATTCGCCATCTGGCGGAGCTCGGCCGCGGCAGCCGCGGCGGCATAGCGCAGCGAGGTCCCGCGCATGTCGGCCATCGATCCCCACACGGATCGGTTCGCGCCGGCAGACCTGGCGAAGGTCGCGGACCAGAGATGGTTCATGCGCCGATCGCTGAGCTGACCTGGATGCGCCAGCGCCGGGCGCAGCGCATCGAAGGCCAAGGCCACCATCATCGGATGGAAGTTGCCGTTGCTGATCATCCGGCGTTCCTTTCGGGAGACGAGCGGGTTGTCGGTCATCGCGTTGAGCTCGGTCTCGACGGACCGCCGAGCCAGCTCGATGAACTCCCACAACGCGCCGTGCACCTGAGGCACGACCCGGAACGACAGCGGATCCTGCACCGACCTGGCCGGGTCATCGGCGAGGATGGCGCTGCCCTCGATGAGCCCGCGGATGTGGTCGCTCACCCTGACCTGGCCGTCGACCCCTTTCGCTGACGCCACCTCTTCATCGAATGGGCTGGCGTTTCCGGTCATGGCCTCGAGCGAAAGCATCGCGGCCAGGTCGGCGAGCTCGAGAGCCTCCATGGCGCGTGCGAGCACTATCGCGCCGTGGCCGATGGAGATCGCGTTGGCAGACATCAACGCCAGTCCATCCTTCGGCTCCAGCCGAGCCGGCGCGATCCCGGCGCGGCGCAGCGCTTCCGCGCCCGGCATGACCTCGCCTAGGTATTCGGCCTCACCGCGCCCGATGGCGACTTTGGCGATCGCCGCCATCTGAGCCAGGTCTGACGCGCCGACCGAGCCGAAGCTCGGCACGACTGGGTGGACCGCGGCGTTCAGCATCGCGACGTACGTCTCGACGGAGGCAAGCGTCACCCCGGCGCCGCCACGCGCGATGCCGTTGATCCTCGCCGCCATCGCCGCCCGCACGACCGGAGCCGGCAGCGAAGGACCGATGGCCCCGGCGTGGCCCTCGACCATCGTTTCCTGAAGCTCCCTGAGCTGCGCGTCGGGAAGCCTCGTGTCCTTCATATGTCCAAGGCCCAGGTTCAGCCCGTAGACCCCGCGGCCCGACGACAGCGCGGAGTCGACGACGGCGCGGCTGTCCTTGATCGTCGCGATTGCCTCGGCGCCGAGCTCGATGCGACCTCCGCCGGCGACGTCGAGCAGCTTCCGCAAGCTCATCGGCTGGCTCGTGACTGCTACTGAGCTCGGCGGCACGTGGTGGATGCTAGCAGTCCGTATCGTGCGCCAAGTCTTCTCACGATATGAAAATCGATGCTAGGATGCACGGGTATTCGGTGGCCAGACCAATCGCATCGTGAAAAACCCGGGCTACGAGCTTGTCGTCGCAGGCACGCTCGCGCTCCCAGACGGACGCCTGGTCGACGGCGAGCTGGGCATCCGGGACGGCCGGATAGCCGCGATCACACATGACGGAGCGCTGACCGGCGCCGATCGCATCGACGCCGGCGGCTCGCTGGTTCTCCCCGGCGTGGTTGATGCGCACGTGCACACGCGCAGCGAGCCCGCCGAAGGGCTGACGCGCGCCACCACGGCCGCTGCCGCAGGCGGCGTGACCACGATCATCGATATGCCGTACGACGACCCCACGCCCATCACAAACGTGGGGGCCTTCATCGACAAGACGTCGGCCGTGGATCGCGAGGCGATCACGGACGTTGCCCTGTGGGCGACCATCGCCAAGACCGGCGGGCTCGAAGAGATCGAAGAGCTCATCAGCGCCGGTGCTTGCGCCTTCAAGGTGTCGACGTTCGAGACACACCCGGTGCGCTTTCCAAGCATCCCCGACGGTGAGCTGTACCTGGCCATGCAGCGCATCCACGCGGCCGGTTCGCTGATCGCTTTCCACGCTGAGAACGACGACATCGTGCGGCGCCTGAACGCTCGCCTCGTGGCCGGCGGCCACACGGACGCGTCGGCGCATGCGGCGGGGCGGCCGCCGGTGACCGAGACCGAGGCGGTCGGCCGGGCACTCGAGCTCGCGCTTGCCACCGGCGCCCGCACCCACATCGTCCACGCGACTCTTCAACGCTCCTTCACGCTCGTAGAGCGGGCGCGCGCCGACGGCGCGGACGCAACCGCCGAGACGTGCCTGCATTACCTGCTCATGGACGAGAGCGAGCTGGCGCGCCAGGGCGCCCGGGCGAAGATCAACCCTCCCCTACGTCCGGCGTCGGAGGTGGAAGCCCTATGGCGGCTGCTGGCGAGCGGCTCCATCGCTTACGTGACGACCGACCATGTCGGCTGGACCAGGGATCGCAAGGAGGGCCTGTCGATCTTCGACGCGAAGTCGGGCGTGCCCGCGCTGGAGCTGTTTCTTCCGCTGATGTTCGACGCGGCCGTGGTCAGGCACGGCTTCTCGGTCGGCCGCCTGACGCAGCTTGTGAGCGAGAACCCCGCGCGGCGCATGGGCCTTTGGCCGCAGAAGGGCGGCCTCGCTGTTGGCGCCGACGCTGATGTTGTCATCCTCGACCCCGAGCGCAGATGGCGCGTGGACGAGGCGGCGCTGCACACGCCTGCGGGCTGGAGCCCGTATCACGGCCGCGAGGTGACCTCGTCCGTCCAGACGGTCCTGGTGCGCGGCCACTGTGTCTTCGCGGGCGGCGAGGTCGTCGGCGTGCCCGGCGATGGCCGCTGGGTCCGGCCGCGCGCTGCGCGCTCGGGGGTCGCGGCGTGACCGCGATCAAAGCGCGCGCCGACGTCCGCGATCGTCCTGAGGCGGACGGCGATTTGGTCACCTGGGCGGCCGGAACCCAGCTGCTCGCGCGCGCGGTGAGCCTCATCCTCTATCTCCGCGAGCGCGACGAGCCGGTAACGGTGAGCGAGATCGCCGGCGCATTGCAGATCCCGCTCAACAGTGCATATCGCCTGGTACGCACTCTCGAGCTCGGCGGCCTCGCGGATCGCAGCCACCGGCCGTACGTGTCGCTGGGACTGCGCTTCATGGATCTCGGGCTCGCCAAGCAGCGACAGGTGACTCGCGAGCTCGCGCCTGTCGCGCAGCCGGTGCTCGAGTCCCTTACCGCGGACACGGGCGAGACGTCGCTCCTGCTCATGCCGACCGGCGCGAGGGCGATCTGCCTCATGGCGGTCGAGCCGTCGCGCCCGATTCGCCTGTCGTACCAGCCCGGGCACGTCCTCCCGCTGTATGCCGGCGCCTCCGGAAAGGTGATGCTGCCGTGGGTTTCCAGCCAGCTCCTCGAGACGGTGCTGGCCCAGGGCGAAGGCCAGCTCCTCGCGGGGGGCAGGACACTGACGGCGAGCGCGCTGAAGGCCGATCTCAAAGCGATTCGCGCGAGCGGCCACTGCGTTACCCACGACGAGCTCGACGCCGGCGCCAGCGCGGTTGCCGCGCCCGTCTTCAGCCGCAGCGGACAGATCTTTGCTTCGGTCAGCGTGGCCGGCCCGACCGGCGGATTCACCGACAAGCGACTCCCGGCATTGATCGACAGGGTGATGTCGGCCGCCGGCGACATCGCGCGCGGCCTGTCGCAGAGCTGGAGCGGGTCCACAGCCCAGGAGCGCGCGTGACGACCGAACGTCATGTCACGGCGGCGCGCGGCACCGTGCTCCGCTGCAAGGGCTGGCGCCAGGAAGGCCTGCTGCGGATGCTCGAGAACGTCCTCGAGGTCGGTGAACGTCCGGAAGACCTCATCGTCTACGCATCACTCGCGAAGGCCGCGCGCGACTGGAAACAGTTCGACGCCCTCGTGTCGGCGCTGAAGATCCTCCGTGACGATCAGACATTGGTGGTGCAGTCGGGCAAGCCGATCGGCGTGTTCGCCAGCCATTCCCTTTCACCTGTCGTCGTGATGGCGACGAGCAACATCGTCGGCCACTACGCGACGCCGGAAAACTTCTACGCGCTGGCCGAGCGCGGCCTGACCATGTGGGGCGGGCTCACGGCCGGCGACTGGCAGTACATCGGGTCGCAAGGCGTGCTGCAGGGCATCTACGAAGTGCTGAGCGCGGTGGCGCGCGAGCACTTCGGCGGCTCGATCGCCGGCCGCCTCGTCCTCACCGCCGGCCTGGGCGGAATGGGCAGCGCGCAGCCGGTCGCTTTCAAGATGCTGGGAGCGATCGGCCTGGTGGTCGAGGTCGACCCCGCCAAGCTGCAGCGCAGCCTGGATCGCGGCGACCTCGCGGCCACGTTCACTCGACTCGACGACGCGCTCGAAGCCGTCGGCGCTGCGAAGAGGGAGGGGCGAGGCGCGACGGTGGGGCTTCTCGGCAATGCCGCGGACGTCTTCACCGAGGTAGCGCACCGCGGCGTGACCCCCGACGTGGTGACCGACCTGACCGCGGCTCATGACGCGCTGTTCGGCTACGTGCCGCAGGGTCTCGGTCTCGACGAGTGGGCGTCGCTCCGCAAGGTCGACCCGACTGAGGTCGCGGCGATGGCAAGGCAATCGATGGCGGCCGAGGTCCGGGCGATGCTCACCTTCAAGTCGCGCGGCGCCATCGCCTTCGAGAACGGCAACAACCTGCGCGTGCAGGCGGCGACCGCCGGCGTTGCGGGTGCGATCACGATCGACGGCTTCGCCGAGCGGTACACACGTCCTCTCTTCTGCAGGGGCATCGGCCCGTTCCGCTGGGTTGCCCTGAGCGGCGAACGGTCCGACCTCGCGCGACTGGACGACCTTGCCGGCGAGCTCTTTCCGGAACGGCCCGAGATCCGTACGTGGATCGAGCTGGCGCGCAAGCACGTCGCCGTGCAGGGGCTGCCGGCGCGCAGCTGCTGGCTCGGCCACGGCGAGCGCTCGAAGCTCGGCGCCGCCGTCAACGCCGAGGTTCGAACCGGCTCGCTGGCCGCGCCGATCCTTTTCACTCGCGACCATTTCGACTCCGGCGGCATGACGGCACCGCACATCGGCACGGAGGGCATGGCCGACGGGAGCGACGCCATCAGCGACTGGCCGCTGCTCGACGCGCTGCTCCTCTGCTCGACCGGTGCCGACCTGGTCGCGATTCACGCGGGCGGCGGCGGCTACGCGGGCTACATGCAGAGCGCGGGTGTCACGATCATCGCGGACGGCACCGAGGCGGCCGGAATTCGGCTCCGCGACGGGCTCGACGCCGACACCGGCCTCGGCGTGCTGCGGTACGCCGACGCCGGCTACGAGCTGGCCGAGCAAGCGGCGGACGCCGCTGCGCTTGGGTTCGCAAAGTCATGAATCGCAACCTGACGCACGAGGATGCGGTCAACGGCATCTGGGGCGGCTCCGTGCTCGCGTGCGGCGGCGGCGGCTGGGTGTCGCATGGCGAGGTGATGGCCGAGGCGGCGACCAACGCCGGCACTCCGATGCTGGCGTCGGTTGACGAGATACCTGACGACGGACTGGTGGTGACGGTCACCGCCATCGGCGCGCCGGGTGCGGCCGACTGGGAGATCCAGCCGCACGATTACGTCAACGCACTGCGGCTCGTGATGGACCGCTGCACGGCGCCCGTGGTCGCGGTCCTCACCGCGCAGAACGGGGCGTCGACCACGATCAACGGCTGGATCCAGTCGGCGACTCTCGGCGTCAAGGTCCTCGACGCGGCCGGCGATGTGCGCGCGCATCCAACCGGCAAGCTCGGCGGCATGGGCCTCACGGATCGAGCCGGCTACACGACGGTGCAAGCGGTGGCGGGAGGCAACCGAAAGCTGCATGGTGAGCTGCAGCTCGTCGCCGAGGGCACGATCGTGACGACCTCGAACGTGCTGCGCGATGTCTCCGTGCGCGTCGGCGGGTTCATCGCGGCGGCGCGCAACCCGGTCGAAGCGGCATGGGTGAAGAAGCACGCAGCGATCGGTGCCATCACGTACGCGCTGGACCTGGGTCGCGCAATGCGCGCTGCGGATGGCTCCGGCGTGCGCGCGGTGATCGACGCCGCGTGCAAGGTGACCGGCGGCACGATCATCGCCGAAGGACCCGCGCGGATCACCCGGCCGATGCGAACCCACGGTGGTTTCGACCATGGCGCCTTCACAATCGACGGCCTCGAGCTGCGCTATCTGAACGAGTACATGACCGCCGACCGCGGCGACGTCCGTGTCGCCACGTATCCGGACGTGATCACCACGATGTCGATGAAGACCGGCAGGCCGGCCACCATCTCGGACATCCGAGAAGCCGACCGGCTCGCCGTGGTTCACGTCCACCGGCGGCACCTCCCGCTCTCGTCGAGCACACGCGACCGCATCGCGCTCGCTGAGGTCGAGGAGATCATGGGCGTCGACCTCATCAGGCCGGTGGAAGCGTGATCCGAACCGCCGTCGACAGCGCGCGCCTCCAGGCGGATCTCGACGCGCTCGCCGAATTTCGAGAGCCCGACACCAAGGGCTGGACGCGCAGGGTGTTCTCGCCGGCGTACGTGCGCTCGCGCGAATGGGTCGCGTCGAGGATGCGCGAGGCCGGCCTCGCCGTCAAAACCGATGCTGCCGGCAACCTGGTCGGGACGCTGCCGGGTTCGTCGGGCGGGCTGCTGGCCACCGGTTCGCACAGCGACACTGTCGCCGGCGGCGGGCGGTTCGACGGCCCGCTCGGCGTGCTCGCCGCCATCGAGGTGGCGCGCTGCATTCGCGACAGCAGCCGCGCGCTGGAACACGAGCTGCGGGTCGTGGACTTTCTCGGCGAGGAGCCCAACGACTTCGGCCTCAGCTGCATCGGCAGCCGCGCCATCGCCGGAACGCTGACGGCCGAGCACCTCGCTTCGCGCGACACATCCGGGCGCACGCTGGCCGAGGCGATTGCGTCGGCCGGCGGTGACCCGCGGCGGATCGTAGGGTCCGCGTGGGCGCCTGGGTCGGTCAGCGCCTTCGTCGAGCTGCACATAGAGCAGGGACCTGTGCTCGAGGACGCCGGCATCCCGCTGGGGATCGTGTCGGGGATCGCCGGAATCGAGCGCGTGCAGGCCACCTTCACCGGCGAGGCCGGCCACGCCGGCACCACGCCGATGGATGCGAGGCACGACGCGCTGTGCGCGGCCGCCGATGCGGTGCTGGCGGTCGAGCGCCTCGCCTCCGCAGGTGGGGTGGGGACCACGGGACGCCTGGAGGTGTTTCCGGGCGCGGCCAACGTCGTGCCGGGCAAGGCCGAGATGTGGGCCGAGTTTCGAAGCATCGACGGCGCGTGGCTCGACGAGCGGCACGAGCGCTTCGCACAGGCGGCGGTGGCGGCCGGCGCGCGCCGGGGAGTCGCCGCGAGCACGCGGCGGCTTTCACGAACCGAGCCGGTGACAACCTCGGCGGAGGTCCGTGCCGCTATGACCAGAGCGATCGAGGGACTGGGCCTGGCGTTTCGCGTGCTGGCCAGCGGGGCCGGTCACGACGCCGTGCAGATGGCCCTTCTCGGGCCGGTCGGCATGCTCTTCGTCCCCTCCGCGGCCGGGCGCAGCCACTGCCCCGAGGAATGGACGGCGCCCGAGCACGTCGAGGCGGGCGCGTCCGCACTGCTCGCGACCATCCTGGCCCTGGACTCCCGGTGACCCCACGCCACCCGAAGCTCGCCACCGTGAACCTCGGGTATCGCGCGATGACCGTCGAGGAGGTTCACGAGATCGCTGTTCACGGCGCGCGCCTGGATGTGACGCAGATGAGGCGCGAGAGGGTGCGCAGATCCAGCGCGGTCGTGGAGCGGGCCCTAAAACGCGGCCGGAGGATCTACGGCCTCAACACGTACGTCGGGCATCTGCGCGATCGCGAGATCTTGCCCGAAGACATGGTCGATTACCAGTACCAGCTGCTGGCAATGCATGCGCGGGGCATCGGTGACCCGATGCCGGTGCAGGACGTGCGCGCGATGATGCTGGTCCGCATCGTCGGCATGTCGCACGGGGGGTCCGGGGCCCACCCGGATGTCTTCGACACCTTGATCCGGCTGCTCAACGCCGGGATCCACCCCATCGTGCCGCAGGGCGGATCGGTCGGCGCATCCGACCTCACCCAGATGGCCGCGGTCGGCCTCGTGCTGACGGGCCGCGGCGAGGCGATCTACCAGGGGGAGGTCATGCCGGCCGCCGCCGCACTCGACAAGGCCGGGATCGAATGCTGCCAGCTGAGGCCGAAGGACGGCCTCGCCCTGATCAGCGCCAACGGGATGTCGATCGGCACGGGCGCGCTCGCCGTGGTCGACCTGGGAAGGCTAAGCCGGCTGGCCGATGAGATCGGATGCCTCTCGCTGGAGGCGATCGGCGGCAACTTCGAGCCGTTGAGCGCCGAGGTGACCGGGGCCAAGCCGTTCGAGGGCCAGGTGGCGGCAGGGAAGCACATGCGCGAGTCGCTTTTGGGCAGCTACCTCGAGGACAGGCGCGAAGGGGCGTCGGTACAGGACCCCGTCTCGTTTCGGGTGATGCCCCAGGTGCACGGCGCGATGCGGGATTACATCGCGTTTGCCCGCAACGCCGTGGAGATCGAGCTGAACTCCAGCGGCGACAACCCGATGGTGTCCCTTCGCAGCGACGACCTCATCTCCAACGGCAACTTCGACCCGCTCGTGCTCGGCTTGAGCTTCGAGTCCCTCCGACTTGCGCTCGCCCATGTCGCCATGCTCTCGGAGCGGCGCATCAATCGCCTCCGCTTCCACGGCATCCCGGCCGGCCGGATGGCGGCGTGGCGCCTGCGTTTTCCATTCCGGCCGTACGCGGGACCATCGGTGCACTCGGCGTCCGCGCTGCTCGCCGAGATCAAGCATCTCGCCAACCCGGTCACCCTCGCCACGACGCTTGTCAACCCTGATGCCGAGGACCACAGCACATTGGCGCCTCAATCGGTGACCCTCACGCGAACGCTTCTGCACCGGCTCCAGACGCTGCTGACCATCGAGGCGCTCATGGCCTGCGACGTCCTGGGCGACGCGGCGGAGCTGCCCACGCTGGGCGCGGGCAGCCTGGAGGTGTGCGAGGCGGTCGGCGACATCACAAGCGCGATGGGCGAGGACACGTCTGCGGCGGTCTTCTGCGAAGCGCTCCGCAAGCGCCTTTTCGAGGTCTGATGGAAGAGCTCGTCCTCTGGAACGCAACCATCGTCGACGCTCGGAGCTCCTCTCCTCGCGAGCGAATGTCCATCACCATCCGCGGCGGCAACATCGCGGACGTCTGCAAAGCGGATGGCGTGCGGGTTGGGGACGCGATCGACGTTGGCGGCGCCTACGTCGTCCCCGGCCTGATCGACGCGCATTTCCACCTCGGCGACGACCCCGCGATGGTCGGCGACCTCGCGGTGCCACCCGCGATGAGGGGCGAGGCGCCTCACCCTCGCGAACTCGTCTACTTCGTGCTCGCGAATGCCGCCCGTGCTTTCCTGCGTTCCGGCATCACCGCGGTCCGTGACGTCGGCTGCTACGACGACAACGCGATCGTCCTACGCGAAGCGATCCGGCTCGGCCTGACCGAAGGACCCGACATTCTCTCCTGCGGCCGGATCATCTCCACGACGGCGCCCGGCGCCGTCCTGTTCAAGTCGATGTACGAAGAGGCCGATGGGCCCTGGCAGATGCGGCAGTGCGTCCGCAACCAGCTGCGTCGAGGCGCCGACTACATCAAGGTGATGGCCGGCGGTGCGAGGAGCGTGCTGCGCGAGGACCCCGAGCCCGCCCAGCTGGAGCGGGAGGAGATGGACGCCCTGGTCGACGAGGCGCACCGGCTCGGTGTTCGCGTGGCCGCGCATGCCGAAGGGCTCGGCGCGGTTCGGCTCGCCGTCGAGGCTGGGGTCGACACTGTAGAGCACGGGCTGTCGCTGCATCGCGCGCCGGAGCTGCTCGAGCGCATGGCCAAGGATGGAATCGTGCTCGTGCCCACGCTCACGACCTTTCACGACGTATCGGAGCGGATCGCGGATCGCTTCGAGCCGCGCCTTGTCGAGCAGGCGAAACGCCAGAAGGAGGAGGCATACAGGACGCTTCTCGCTGCGCGTGACGCGGGGGTCGTCATCGCGATGGGATTCGACAGCGGCCCCCCCGGCGCGGACGCGCTCGAGCTCGTCCGGATGGTCGAGGGAGGGCTCAGCGCGCACGAGGCCCTGTCGGCCGGGACCCTGGGTGCCGCGCGGGCGCTGGGGCTGACGGATGCGGGCACCATCGAGCCCGATCGAAAGGCCGACCTCGTGGTCCTCGGCCGCAACCCGTTGGACGACGTCGCCGTGTTCACGCGCCCGGCAGACCTGCGGGCGGTGATCAAAGGTGGCCGCGTGGTCGCAGGGGCGCTCTAGCCAGTCAGCTCCAGTAGTTGTGCTGCTGCAGCCAGGCTGCCGCCACCGCATCGGGGTCCTGGAGCTGGATCGCGACCTGTGAGTTCATCGTCGCCAGGTCGGCCGTCGTCAGCTTCGAGTCGATCAAGTTGAGAATCCTGGCCACCTCGGGGTTGGCCGCGGCCTGGCGGACGATGGGCACGACGTTGTCGGCATTTTCGAGGTGCTTGTCGTCCGCCAGCACTACCAGGCCTAGCGAGTCGAGGTCGCCGTCGGCGCTCGCGACGAGGCCGACGTCAATGCTCCCATCCTTGAACGCGGCGCGGGTCAGCGGACCGTCGACGTCGAGGGATTTGACCGAACGGAAGGTGATCCCATACGTCTTCTTGAGACCGGCCGCGCAGTAGGCGGCGGCGGCGCAGTCGGGTCCCGCCCCCAGGGTGAGGCCGCCGGCGATCGCCGCAAGGTCGGAGACCTTCGCCAGCTTGTACTTGGCCTGCGTTGCCTTCGTGACGGCGAACGCGAACTGATCGACGGCCGGTGAAGGGCTGAGCGCCACGAGGCCAAACGGCCGAAGGGCGGCGTTGAGCTTCGCAGTCGTGGCGGCGGCATCGCTCGTCGCCTGTCCCGCGCCCTTGTTGAAGTACTCGAGATCGGTTGCAGCGTAGCCGGGATACAGGTCGACGAGGCCGGCCTCGACCAGTGGCGTGACCACAGCGCGATTGCCGAGCTTGATCTCGTAGCTGATGGCATAGCCGTCGTGGGCAAGCGCGTGCCCGTAGATCTCGGCAAGGAGCGCGTACTTGGGGGAATCGATCGCCCCGACGGTGAGCGAGCCGCGCGAGCCGGCCGCGCTTCCGGCCTCGCCGCATGCGGCGGCGAAAAAGGCCGTGGCGGCCAACAGCGCCAGGACCGCCCAGCGCCTTTGAACGGGCATCATCGATCTCCTTTCCATTCGAGAACCGACTGATTCTTCCATGACCGCGGCATGCAACGCGGCGCCGCGAATCCGCCGGGCTTCAAGTACGTTAGTGCGCGGCACGCTGTTTCGAGTCCGTTGGCCCGCGCGAGCGCGGGCGGAGGTGGTTGACGTTGCCGCAGGAATTTGATGTCGTGTGTCTGGGTGGCGGCGTCGCCGGCGAGGCGATCGCGGGGGGGCTCCAGGGCAGCGGCCTCACGCTCGCCGTGGTCGAGCGCGAGCTGGTCGGCGGCGAGTGCCCGTACTGGGGCTGCATCCCGTCGAAGACGCTGCTGCGCTCGGGCGAAACCCTGGAAGAGGCGGGCCGCGCGCGGAACCTCGCGGCCTCGCGCGTGGAATGGGACCTCGACTTTCCGAAGGTCTCCAAGCGTGTGTACTGGATGGCGCGAGACCTCGACGACAGCCGGCCGGCCAGGGCGCTGGAGGCGACCGGCGCGAAGCTGGTGCGAGGCGAGGGCAAGCTCATCGACCTGCGCACGGTTGAGGTCGGCGGCGAACAGCTCATCGGTCGCAAAGCGGTGGTGGTCGCCAACGGAGGCACTGCGGCGATCCCGCCGATTCCCGGTCTCGACAAGGTCGAATACTGGACCAACCGCCAGGCCACGCTTCCGCGCGAGCTGCCCATCTCGCTGGCCGTCCTTGGCGGCGGCGCCGTCGGTGTCGAGCTGGGGCAAGCGTTCGCGCGGTTCGGATCGAAGGTCACCATCATCGAGGCCGGCCCGAGGTTTCTTGGCGCTGAGGAGCCCGAGGCCGGCGTCGCGCTCAGGCCGCACCTCCACGACGACGGCATCACCGTGCTGACCGGCGACCCTTGCGTCGGTGTCGAGAAGGCCACCGTCGGCGTGATCCTGAACCTCAAGTCGGGCACCACGGTGCACGCGGACCGGCTGCTCGTGGCGACCGGTAGGCGGCCCAACTTCGAGGCCTGGCAGGCGTCCGGCTTGCAGCAGACAGAGCGCGGCTGGCTCAAGGTGGACCCGGCCACGCTGGAAGCGCACGCGAACGTTTACGGGGCGGGCGACGTGACCGGGCTGGGCGGGTTCACGCATCTCGCCTTCTACCACGGCCAGGTCATCGCCCGCCGCCTGCGGGGAGAGGACGCGCGAGCCGACCACACCGCGGTGCCTCGCGTCACGTTCACCGACCCGGAGGTGGCCTCGGTCGGGCTGTCGGAGGCCGCGGCGCGAGAACGTGGGATCAGCGTCATCACGGCATCGGCCGACCCGGCCGAGGCCGCGCGCGGCTACATCCACGACTTCCACGGCGGCACCTTGAAGCTGGTCGGCGACCGCGACCGCGGCGTGCTGATCGGGGCGACGATGGTGACCCCAAGGGCTGGTGAAATCCTCGGCGAGCTGGTGCTGGCTTTGAAAGCCGGCACCCCGTTGAAGATGCTCGCGGACGTCATCCACCCGTTCCCCGCCTTCAACCGCGTCCTGGGCGGGGTGCTGCAGGACCTGGCCGCCAAAGCCGCATGATCTCCATCGCTGGTCCGTCTCATTCAAGAAGGAGTCAGTGAAGTGATCGACATCCGCCTCGACGTGGACACGGTTCTCATCTGGATCCTGGTCGGACTCGTCGCCGGGGCCCTGGCCAGCAGGGTCGCGCTGGGCCACGGTTTGGGCCTGCTGGGGGACCTGGTCGCCGGCATCGTCGGTGCGTTCCTGGGCGGCGTGCTGGCCGAGGTGCTCAAGATCAAGTTCTCGATCAACGGCCACCCGATCATCACCGAGATGATCGTCGCCTTCGTGGGCGCTGTGATCCTCCTGTTCGTCCTTCGAATGCTCGGCTTCGGCCGCGGGGGCAAGTAGGGATCGTCGCCTAGCTGTGCGTTCTCCTTGCAAAAGGGGGACCAAACATGGCTATAAGCATCAACGGGTCCACGATCAACCTCGACCTCGACACGATCTTGCTCTGGCTGCTCATCGGGCTGGTGGCCGGCTTCTTCGCCAGCCGGGTCGCGCTCGGCCATGGCCTTGGATTGTTCGGCGACGTGATCGTCGGCATCATCGGTGCGTTGCTGGGCGGATTCCTCGCCGCCGCTTTCCACGTCAACGTCCAGATCATCGGCCACCCGATCATCAGCGAGATGATCGTGGCGTTCGCCGGCGCGGTGATCCTGCTGCTGGTCGTGCGGCTGTTCGGCGGCGTAGGGTCGCGCCGGCGGGCGACCTGGACGTAGCCGCGCCTCGAGCTGAGCCACAACGCGCCTGGGGGCCGTCCGCGTCCACGCGGCCGTAACCAGGGCTGCCTCCCGGGACTGCATCGCGGGGACCCTAGAGGTCGGAACGTGGCCTCGCCCCACGTCTCGCGTTCGTCGACGTCGGGCAGCGACAGGCAGAGCCGCCGCAGCTGCACGAAGTTCACGGCGGCAACGCTACCTCGACTAGGATTCGAGCCCTCATGACAAGTTGTGGGTCGAGCGAGCTGCCGTCGTGAAGTCGAAGGACATCCCCACCACGGGGCCCGCGCTTGCCACCGAGAGAGCCCCGTCGGTCGTGATGGTCAACACCGGTGATGGCAAAGGCAAGTCGACAGCGGCATTCGGCACCGCGATGCGAGCTGTGGCGCGCGGCTGGAAGGTTTGCGTGATCCAGTTCGTGAAGTCTGGAAAGTGGAAGGTGGGAGAGGAGAAGGCGGCCATCAGCCTCGGCATCGAGTGGCTGACGATCGGCGATGGGTTCACGTGGGACAGCAAGAACATGGACCGCACCGAGGCGATCGCACGCCACGCCTGGATCGTGAGCAAAGAGAAGATCAGCTCGGGAATCTACGGGCTGGTCATCCTCGACGAGATCACATATCCCATGAAGTGGGGCTGGATTCCGACCGCTGAGGTCGTCGACGTGATCAGGAACCGACCGCGGTCGGTGAACATCATCGCCACCGGTCGGGACGCGCCGATGGAGCTGGTCGAGCTCGCTGACACCGTCACCGAGATGCGGAAGACCAAGCACGCATTCGATCGCGGCGTGCGCGCGATCCGCGGCATCGACTTCTGAGGCCGCTCGATCCCGGTGGTGGGGCCTATGCGCCCGGGACTGGTTTGGCCAGAGGCGGCGGCGCCGGCGATGGGTCCGTCGCTGCCACGTAGTGCCAGCCCAGCAGGCTCGCCTCCGTAAAACCGGCGATGCCAGTCTCAGTCGGGCTGGCGCGGCCTTTGTGCAGTAAGCCTGATCTGCCCGTCGCGCCTGGCGGCGGGCATGGCGAAATCGAAGCGATCGATGGCGAGGGACAGCTCCAGATCGGTTGGCGGAAAGCCCGGCCACAGGCCTGCCATGACCTTTTGGTATCGATCGGTGTTGCGCAGTGGCTCGAGCAGGGGATCGATCTCGATCCGTTCGCCGTTGAGCAGCGCGTCCATGAATTCCGCACACGCATGGTCCTCGGGGTGGTCCGCGGATGCGACCAGCGTGACAGTGCTCGGACGTCTTAACAGGCAGGCTTGCACCGTCGCCCCCGCCACGACCAGACTCCCCGCGAAAGTGCCCTCAGCCGATCGCACCGCCCCCAACACCGGCGTGCCGGCCGTCGACCGCTGCACCAGCGTGCGGCCCTTGACGCCCGCCTCGGTGATTTTGGTGGGTGAGTTGCTGATCTCGATACCAGGAATCGGGAGTGCGTTCTCCTCGGCCGAGATGATGGCGCCGGGGATCTGCCGCGCGAGGCTCAGCGCTTCGTCGACCGTCGGGACGAGGATGCATTCGCGAGCGCCGCCGGCCAGCGCATATGCGCTCACGGTGAAGGAACGCAGGACGTCGATGACGACGACGACACCCTGGGCGCTGCGCGCGCCCTCGACACCGGTGGCGTGGAGGATCCGCACGGCTTGATGTTGACGCGTTGCGGCGGGCCGCATGATATCCATCCAGTGGCATCGTCAGGCTCGCGGAGCCAGCATCGGGCGTTCGGCTTCGAGCAAATCGCCGACTGCGGATCCATGCGCGTGGTCGGGCTCAGGCTCGAACCGGGCCAGAAAGTCCCCGAGCACCGCAACGCCATCCCGGTGGCGCTCATTGTGACCGTGGGCCACCTGCACTTCGACGATGGCTCCGTGCAAGGGCAGGTCGCGGCCGGGGAGATGCTCCTCATCAACCCGGGCGAACGGCACACGTATCGCGCGGACGTCGATACATCGGCCTATCTGGTCTTCGCCGGGCTACCTGGGGTGCGCAGCCGCATCTGGAGCTTGCGCCGCCGCGAATGAGGCACCGTTCTCACGGTGCGTTCCACATCGCGATCAGGCGACCCTGCTCGGGGTCGTCTCGCAGGCGGCCCAACGTTGCCACGTCGAGCTGGAGCCCGGCGGCAGCCGAGATGTCGAGGCGCACCCACGCCACCCCCACCGCACGCAGGATGTGCCCGTGCGAAAGGGCAAGCACGCGGCCGCTGATGGTCTCGCACAGGAGGATGACCTCGAGGGCTCTGGCATAGATCTGCGCAGGCGTTTCGCCGCCTGGGCAGCCATCGAGATAGAGCTGCCAGCCGGGGTCTCTGGCGCGAATCTCTTTGCTCGTGATGCCTTCGTACTCGCCGTAATCGACCTCGCGAAGCAGAGGGGTTAGTCGCGGATGGGGGTAGCCCGCGAGCTCGGCCGTGCGAACAGCGCGCCGGAGAGGGCTGGACAGGACCTCGTCGAAAGTCATGCCGGCGAGCCGGTCGCCGAGTGCTCGTGCCTCGGCTTCGCCGGTGGCGGTCAGGGGGAGGTCGGTGCGCCCCGTGTGACGCCCGTTGAGGCTCCACTCCGTCTCGCCGTGGCGGGCGAGATAGATTTCGAGCGTCAGGCGGGCTTGCCCATCATCTCGGGCCGGCCGGATCGCAGCGAGCGGCTCGCGCTCTCGATGACGGCACCGGCGCGCACGCGTTGGCCGGGGCGGATGCAGACCAACCCGACCGCGGCGTGGCCCCCGGTTGGCTTGAGTGCCTCGTTGACGGCGGATAGCACCCGATTGGCCGCATGCGCGGTGCCGGCGACATCGGTGTCGGGCAGGATGGCGAGTAGCTGCGGCGGGGTTCGGCCCAGGACACCGGGGGTGTCGACGTCGCGGACCGTGCCGGCGAGCGCGGCCGCCATCGTCTTCAGCGCCTCGTCCGCGGTGCCGACCCCGTTGGCCTCGACCAGGAGAACTCCGAGGTTGCGCTGGTAGCGGTGCGCGCGCGCGAGCTCGTCCTCGAGCACGGGCCGCACGAATCGATCGTTGAAAAGGCCGGTGGTGCGGTCGACGATGTGCAGTGGCTCGGCCTGCGGGTCATCGACCTTGACGCCACAGGCGGGACAGAAGATCGCGCCGGGGGGTAGGGGTGAGCCGCAGGCTTGGCAGGTCATCGCGTCCGGCCGGCGCCGCAGGAAGTCGCCAATCGGCATTCGGTAAAGCCTATCAGCCAGCGTCCGGCCGACTGGGAGGCCGTTCACCTGCACGAAGGCTCTCTTAACGGGCTGGGTTGTTGGCTGAGGAAAGTCGAAATATGTTGACGAGGTCGGCGCGTCGGGCTGGGGGAGGGGCCCAACGGGAAGGGAGGGCCCGCAAAAGGTGTGTCTTTCAGCCCACCGCGGCCGCGGCCGTCGCGAGCCAGCTCTCGGCCCACTCTGCCACAGCAGCTAGCACCGGCTGGAGCGCGCGACCGCGCGACGTGAGTCGATAGCTCACACGCACCGGCGGACCTGGATCGACGAGCCGCTCGACGATGCCCTCGGTCTCCAGCTCGCGCAGCCTCTCGGTGAGGACTCGATCACTTATTCCGGGGATGCCGGCGAGCAGTTGATTGAAGCGCGCAGGCCCAGGAAGCAGGGCCTTGACGACTGCCCCGGTCCAGCGTTTTCCAATCAGCTCGATGGCGCGCTGAAAGGGCGCGCTGTAGTCGAGGCCCCCACCGACCATGGGGAGAGATTCTATTCGCTATCGCTCGTCTCGGAAACCACTCGTTTTCCCGATTTCGTAAGAAATCTCCGGGCTATTACGACCAGCGAGTCCGCGACGAGCCCATCCCTTTGAGGCGATAGACTCGCGAAGAGGATGGTGGCGGACGCCCTGGGCTCGAGAAGCGAAGCGAGATGGAAGTAACCAACCGCGTTGTGGTCGTCACCGGTGGTGCGCGAGGCATCGGCAGGGCGCTGGCACGGAGATTTGCGGTGGCGGGCGCGCACGCCGTGATCGTGGCCGACCTCGACGAAGGGGGCGCGCAGGCAGTGGCGCGAGAGATCGATGGGACATCGTTCGGATGCGACGTCTCGCGCGAGGACGATGTGGCTCACCTGGTCGAGAAGGTGCAGACGGCTAACGGCCGCATCGACATCTTCTGCTCCAACGCGGGCATCGCCGTCGCGGGAGGACCTGAAGCGTCGACGTCGGACTGGCAGCGCATCTGGGATGTAAACCTCATGTCTCACGTCTTTGTGGCTCGCCACGTGCTGCCCCAGATGCTCGAACGCAAGGAGGGCTACCTGCTGGGCACTGTCTCGGCGGCGGGTCTCCTCAATCACGTGTTCGCGGCCCCATATGGGGTCACGAAGGCGGCCGCGCTCTCGTTCTTCGAGTGGCTCGCCATTGCCCACGGAGAGGACGGCATTCGGGTGTCCTGCCTGTGTCCGCAGGGCGTCAAGACGGACATGCTCGCCGCTGAGCGGAACATCGGCCTGGACTTCCTTACCGCCGGCGCTCTCGAACCGGAGGCCGTGGCCGATGTCGTCGTCCAGGGCCTGGCGGACGAGAGATTCCTGATCCTCCCGCATCCCGAGGTCGCCCAGTACTTCAGCCGCAAGGCGCAGGACTACGACCGCTGGCTCAAAGGCATGCGCAGGCTGCGGGCAAACCTACTCGCCGGCTCCAGATAGGCGTGCGGAAGGCAGCCCTGGCGGCGGGGGTCGTCCTCATCGTGACCGCCTTTGCGGCCGCCACTCGCGTCGCGGACACACGCGAAGGGCTGATCTTCGAGGTGGTCACTCTGTTCGCCGGCCTGGCTGGCGTGAGCCTCTTGCTCTACGGGCTAGTGGCGACGTTGGGCCGCCGTTCAGTCAGCCCGGCGCTCCCGATCCCGGTTCGCAACGACAACCGCATCCACAACTCGGCTGAGCTTTTGGTCGGCGGCGCCGGGCTTGCGATCGCGGCCATCCTGCTGGGCGGCATCGCAGCGACCGCCGGCCTGTTGTGGGCGCTGTTAGGAGCGGTCCTGCTCCTACCGATGATCGCGGGCTGCGCCTACCTGTGCGTCACGTTCGCTCGCGGTCCGCGCCGCGATTGGAAGGTCGATCTCCAGGGACTGGTGAACCGGCGCTCACGACGCGCGTGAGCCTCGAGTCAGGGACGCCTTTCTAGATTGCGCACCAGGATCACGATGCCAAGCGTGATCAACGCAGCCGGCCAGACGACAGACCAGTTGATGATCCCGATGTTGCCGCCCAGGACGGCGAGCCCGATGACCACGAGGATCAGCCCTAATACAACGCTCTGGTTGCGCCAAGCGGATTGGGGTTGAGCCGGTGGGGTCGAGGTCTCCGACGCGGGCGGCGGGGCGGCCGGGGCTGCTGTCGGAGGAGCCGGCCTGCCTCCGATCTGCCGCTGGACGTCACCCCAGAGACGGTTGAGGTCGGCGCTCATGGCGTTGAAGCCGCCGCGCTCGCCGCCGCCCTCGACTCGCTCCGGCATCACCAGCCAGAGCACGATATAGATGAAGACGCCGACCCCCTGGAGAAACACCAGGACCAGGAATGCAATGCGCACCCAGAGCGGATCCACGTGGAAGCCTTCGGCGAGGCCCGCGCACACTCCGCCGAGGATCCGATTGCTGCTGCGATAGAACCGCTGGTCGGTCACGCCCTGCATGTTCGCTAGTTCCCCTGCAATTGACAACCTGTCGATCACACATTGATGGCTAATATCTCGCCGACCAGGTAAAACGAGCCGCAAACGAGCACATTGCCGTCTGGCCCGGCGAGCGACTTGGCCCGCTCTAGCGCAGCGCCCGCCGGAAGAATCGCCTCGGCGCCGCCACCGAACATCGCCGCCAGCTCCCGCGCCGGAATCGCGTGGCCACCGGCGCTGGCCGGCTCTGTGAACACCGCGACATCAGGCCTCAGTGTGCGAAGCGCGGCCAAAAGCTGCACCGGGTCCCGCTCGCTAAGCATGGCGAAGACAGTGACCAACCGCTCGGATCCGATCAAGCGTCGCAAGGAGACGCCGGACTTCGTCATCGCGGCCGGATTGTGCCCGCCGTCGAGCACGACACGCGGACGAGTGGCGATAACCTGCAGGCGGCCGGGCCATTTCGTCAGCGCCAGCCCGGTCCGAACGGCGTCGTCATCTATGTCGTCGAGCGCATGGGCCGCGGCCACCGCGAGGCCCGCATTGTCGGGCTGGTAATCGCCGACAAGGGGAACCCGCAGGTCGCTGTGCGCGAAGCCGGGACCGGTCACGGTGACCACATGACCGTCCCACCCTCTGGAGCTCGACTCGACGTGGACCTCGCGGCCGAGTCGCCACAGGCTCGCTCCCGCGTCTCGTGCATGGGTCTCGACGATTTCGAGCGCTGGTCCTTCAGAGCCGGTGATCACGCGATTGCCCGGCTTGATGATCGCCGCCTTCTCGTTGGCGATCTCCTCGATCGTGTTGCCCAGATACTTCTGGTGGTCGAGGTCCACATTGGTGATCATGGCGACGCCCAGGTCGAGGGCGTTGGTCGCATCCAGGCGGCCACCCAGCCCAACCTCGCACACCAGGCGGTCGACGCGTGGCGCGAGGTAAGCAAGCGCCATCGCCGTGAGCATCTCGAACTCGGTCGGCTGGCCCATCTCACGCGCAATCGCGTCGAATGTCGGTATGAGGCCTTCCAGGGTCTCGACGAACTCCAGCTCCGTGATCGGGGTCCCGTCGACCTGAATGCGTTCGGTGTACGAAACCAGGTGCGGCTTGGGCATGAAGCCGACCTTGTGTCCAGCGGCTTGCAGGATCGAGGCGAGGCTGGCGGCGGTCGAGCCTTTGCCGTTGGTGCCGGCGATCAGGGCGCCTGCGAGCCCGCGGTCGGGATGGCCGAGGCGATCGAGTATGGCGCGGGTGCGCTCGGTGCCAAGCTTCATCGCGAAGCGCCCCAGGCGGGAGATGTACGCAAGCGCCTCGGGATATGTCATTAACCAATTGTCGCGAGGCGCCGAACCCAGCCTCGCCCGCTGCGGGGCCCTCCCCTCCCCCAGAGCCCAACGCGCCTAGCGACACCAGTCAAGCGCGAACGGGCGGCGCCGCCAACCCAGGTTGTTAAGGGCTGCTATTGAAACTCGATCAGATTGCCGTCAGGGTCTTTGACGTTGAACGTGCGCTCGCCCCAAGGCCGATCCCGCGGAGCTCCTGTCGGCTCGATTCCGGCTTTCACCAACCGGTCGTAGTAGTCATCGACGTCAGGCGTGTTGACCTCGAGGTGGAGGCCGCTGGTCTTGGATTGCAGCAACCCGAGATGGGAGCTGCCAATCCGGAACAGCGCAAACTCGCCCGGCCGGTGCGCTTCGAGGACCGCGCCCGGAATGCGCGCATAGAACTCACGCGACCTCTCCAGGTCCAGAACATGAAAGGTCAGACCTTCAAGCGACGCCCGCATCTCGCCTCACCTCCAGATGTGCCGAGGAGCAGATTGCATCGTACCGGCGAGCGTGCCGTGCTCAGGGTCGGCGGCGCAGCTCGGCCTCGTAGGTGTTGCGCACCAGCATCGCGCGGGTCATCGGCCCCACCCCACCAGGATTCGGTGTCAGCCAGCCCGCGACCTCTTCGACACCAGGGCCAAGGTCTCCAACCTGCGTGTTGTCGACACGGATCGCACTCACGTCCACGACCGCAGCTCCTGGCTTGACCATGTCCTTGGTGATGAGATTTGCCTTGCCGGCCGCCGCGACGAGGATGTCGGCGTTCTTTGTGAATGCGGCGAGATTCTTCGTTCGCGTGTGGCAGACGGTGACAGTGGCATTTCGTTTGAGGAGAAGGAGCGCAGTCGGCTTCCCCACGATGTTGCTGCGACCGACGACCACCGCGTTCGCGCCTTCGATGCGGACGCCCGCGCGCTCCAGAAGCTCGACGATCCCGGTGGGCGTGCATGGTTGAACTCCGCCTGGCAGACCCTGCGCCACAAGACCGGCATTGAAAGGATGAAAACCATCGACATCCTTGGCAGGATCCACCGCGATCACCACCTGGAACAGGTCGATATGCGGCGGTAGCGGCTGCTGGACGAGGATCCCGCTCACCGATTCGTCTAGATTCAATGCCCTGATCAGCTCCACGAGCTGTGCAGTCGACGTTTCAGTCGGCAATCGATGGTCCTCGGAATCGATCCCGACCTGCCTCGCGTTCTTCTGTTTGCTGCGGACATAGAGAACGGACGCGGGGTTATCCCCGACGATGATCGTGGCCAGCTTCGGGCGGGGTTTTCCCGCGGCGACACGCGCGCCGACCTTGGTGGCAACGTCATCGAGGATCTGCTGCGCTACAGCCCTTCCGTCGAGCACTCGCGCGGTCACTCCGTTATTGTCGCGGGTGCTCGGATGCCGCCGCCCCTACCCTAATGCGAGGGGCCATACGGAACAAACGCCTGAGCCGTCCGTGATCGACCTAGAAAATTTCTTAGCTCAACCCAAGCTCAGTTCGGGCAGCTTCGGACACAGAACGCATGATCATGGCCAGGTCACGACCGGATTCTCGAGCCAAACGCCTGCAGTCCTCGAATTCGGGCACAACGTCGATCGGTTTTCCGCCGAGCTCCTTGACTTTGACATGAGCAAGGCCGAATTCCGTCCGCACCTCGATGATTCGACGCTGAGCGATGACGCGATCGGCCTTGGACAGGCGCACACCCAGCGTGGTGCTATGACGCAGCGTGTGTTCGGTGAGCAAGGCAACTGTGTCGGGCATCGCCATGATCGCGATCACGTGACCGGGGCGACCCTTTTTCATCACTGCCGGCAAAACGGTCACGTCGAGGGCGCCCAACGCCATCAGGTCTTCGCACAGCGCGGCGATGAGATTCGGGGCCATGTCGTCGATGTTGGTCTCGATGACGGTCACGTCGGTCTGGGTGAGACTCTCCTCGCCGATCCACACCGCGAGAGCGTTGCCCGGCTCGTCACTCGCGCCTATCCCGTAGCCGATCGAGTGCAGCGAAATGGCGGGACGGGCAAAACGCGCGGCGACCGCAAGAATCGCGGCCCCGGTCGGGGTGACGAGCTCGCGAGTTCCATCAGTGGCCTGGAAGACGGCACCGGTACCTTCCAGGACCCTCATGCTCGCCGGCGCTGGTAGAGGCATGTGGCCGGCTCTGCCAGTAGGAGCGGGGAGGACGGATGCGTATACCTGAGCCACACCCAGGCTGTTGAGGAGCCAGAACGCTCCGACAAGATCGACCATGGTGTCAGCCCCGCCGAGCTCATGCAGATGAACATCTGACGGGGACACGCCGTGGAGCCTGGCTTCGGCTCGACCCAAGCGCTCGATCGCATCAAGAGCCGGACGCTTGACCTGATCGGGAATCTCTGCATCGACGATGGCGGCTTGCAGATCGGGCATCTTTCGCTCTGCGCGGTCGTGAGCCTCGACGATGACCCTGGTGCCGCCTGCGTGACCGCGCTGCTCGTGCCGCACCTCCAAGTGGACCTCGTTCCCGAGCCGGAGCGCCTCGACTGTCGCGTCGAGAATCGCGCGATCGGCGCCGGCGTCCACCAGGGCCCCGAGCGTCATGTCGCCGGAGATGCCAGCGAAACAATCGAAATAGGCGATCGTCATGCGCGCGTCCTTCTAATGTGCACCGCCGCGGCATCGATCGGCGCCATGCTGGCGGGCCTTTTGGCTACCCTAACGCTCACGGCGCTTACCCTCGGCAGGGCAAGCACGCCATCCGCGATGCGGGCCGCCAGGGACTCGAGCAGCTTGGCCGGCTCGCCTTCGATCACCTCTCGCGCGATGGCACGCACCTGCCTGTAGTCGATGGTGTCCTCTAGCTGGTCGGTTCGACCGGATTCGTGCAGATCAGCCTCGAGCTCGACCGTCACCTTGAACTCTTGAGGCTGCTCGCGCTCGGCGGGACGCACTCCGTGGCGTCCACTGAACGCCATCCCTTCAAGGACGATTCGATCCACGGAGCAATTCTCGCGCCGATGACGCTGCGCCCACCAGCCCAGCCGCCCTGAATACACTTTTGGACGTGAATCGGAGACATTTCATATGCAGCTGAGCAGCGGCAAGATCGCAGTGCGGCAGGCCACCGAGCGGGACCTCGCCCAGCTCAACGACATCTACAACCGTTACGTCGTCGAGACCCACTTCACGTTCGACATCGAGCCGATGACGCTGGATGCACGCCGCGAGTGGTTCATGCACCACAGCAGTGCCGGCCGCCACCGGGTCGTGGTCGGGCTTTCCGACAGCGCCGTCATCGGCTACGCGTGCAGCAGCCGTTGGAGGCCGAAGCCTGCTTATGAGACGTCGGTCGAGACCAGCATCTACGTCGCCCCCGACGCGGTTGGGCGCGGGATCGGGACGCGTCTGTACGAAGAGCTGTTCAAGCAGCTGCAGGGTGAGGACGTGCACCGCGCATATGCCGGGATCGCACTGCCAAACCAGGCTTCGATCGCTCTGCACGAACGGTTCGGGTTCAAGCGAGTGGCCCACTTCACCGAGCAGGGACGCAAGTTCGACCGGTACTGGGATGTCGGCTTCTACGAAAAGCCGCTCGGAGGCGGGTAGGGGTCAGAGGCGCTCGCGCGGGCCGGCCAGTGCGTCATGGGCGAGGCTCCCGATCACGGCGCAGCCGATACCTACCCCGACGCCAACAACGACATACCCAGACATTCCGAACACCTCGTTGATCAGCATCAGCCAGCCGAGCAGGCCGAGGACGAGCGCCACCAGCGCCCACACCAGGCGGGTGGGCAAGGCGGCCTAACCTCCGCCGGTGCCGCCCGTGGTGCCGCTACCGGCGCCTGGGCGTGTGCCCCCTGCCGGACCGATCTGGATCGACGACGCCAGGATCGAGCCGTCCGCCTGCCGCGTTCCGGTGACAGTCACGACCTGGTTGTCCTGAAGATCCGACGTCGTGCCGAGCGCTTGTTTCGAGATGGTCACTGTCGGGCCGAACGTCACCTTGATGTCACAGTTGGTGCTTGTCACGGTCATCGACTTGCCGCTGAGGTCGGCCACTGTTCCGCGGGCGAGGCTCACCGTGCCGACCGCCGGCGTGGCGCCGGGTGAAGGGCAGACCCCGCCGAGACCCCTGCCGCCCCCGGTGAAACCGTTGGCGCCACCGTTGGTGCCGCGCGTGCCCGTCGTCGACGCGCTCGCGCTCACGTTGTTCTGGCCCACCTTGTAACCGCCGTAAAAGCCCCCGAGCACGCCGACCAGGACCACCAGCGCCACCACGTACATCTTCATTTCAGTCTCTCCTCTATTCGTGTCTCAAAGCCTCGATCGGGTGCAGCCGCGCCGCGCGGTTGGCCGGGTAGATGCCGAAGAACAGGCCGATCCCGACACTCACCCCGAACGCGAGCAGCACCGACGGGATCGAGACGACCGGTGGCGGAAAGCTCGAGCTCGCGATCGCCGGAATGTGCGGCGCCTCTGCGGCCAGGGCCGCGCCCAACGCAATGCCAAGAGCGCCGCCCAGGCCGCTCAAGACCATGGCTTCGATGAGGAACTGCAGGAGCACGTCGCGCCGCCTCGCGCCGATCGCCTTGCGGATGCCGATCTCGCGCGTCCGCTCGGTGACGGTCACCAGCATGATGTTCATGATTCCGATCCCGCCCACGACGAGCGAGATGCCGGCGATCGCTCCCAGCACGAGGGTGAGCGCGGTCGCGATCGAGTTGGCCTGGTTCAGGATGTCCTGCTGGCTCTGCAGCTGAAAGTCGGCCTGCGCCGGATCGGAGATCTGATGCCGCTGCAACAGGATGGTCGTGATCTCGGTTTCGGCCTGGGTCACCGCACCCGGCGATGTGGCCGAGGCCACGATCTGGCTGATGCCCTTGCCGCGACCACCGCTCAGGTAAGCCCAGACGGCGGTGATCGGCGCCACCACCACGTTGTCCTGCGACCCGAACCCACTCCCACCCTTGGCCGCAAAAACGCCAATGACGCGAAAGCTCTGACGATTGATCTTGATGGTCTGGCCGACGGGGTCGGCGCTGCCGAACAGATTCTGCACGACGGTCTGGCCAAGAACGACGACCCGATGCTGCGCGGCGACGTCGTCCTGCGTGAAGAACGAGCCCTCCGCGATCTGGTAGTCACGCACCTGCGGAAAATCGACGCTGGTGCCGGTGGTGGGGGCGAAGTAATTCTGGTTGGCATACGTAATCTGCCCGCCGCTCTGCGCAATCGGGATCGCGGCCACCACGTCGGAATCCTGCTGCCGGCTGTTGATTGCGTCGACGTCGGCCATCGTCAGCGTCTGGCTGGTGCCAAAGCCCTGCGACACGCCGCCCGCACCCTTCGCATTGGACGGGTAGACGAAGACCACATTTGCTCCCAGCGCCTGGATCTGGTTGTTGATCTGAACGCTGGCGCCATTGCCGACCGCTACGAGCAGGATCACGGCGGCGACGCCGATGAGAATGCCGAGCATGGTCAGCGAGCTGCGCAGCCGATTCGCCAGCAACCCCGCTGACGCGACGCGGAGCGCTTCGAAGATGTTCATGCGGCGCGACGCTCGTCGCTGAGGATCAAGCCGTCGCGCAGCTCCACCACACGCTTCGCGAACGCCGCGATGTCGCGTTCGTGCGTGATCAGCACGATGGTGCGCGCCTGCTGCTCGTTGAGTTGCGTGAGCAGCTTCATGATCTCGACGCTGGAAGTGGAGTCGAGGTTGCCCGTGGGCTCGTCCGCCAGAAGGATCGCCGGGTCGGTGACGAGGGCCCGAGCGATTGCGGCGCGCTGCTGCTGCCCGCCCGAGAGCTCGGTCGGTTGATGGCCGGCCCGGTTCGCGAGCCCGACGGCCTCCAGCGCTTCGAGAGCACGGGGCCGGCGGTTCTGAGCGCCCGCATAGATCAGGGGCATCTCGACGTTGTGGAGGGCGGTCGTCCGGGGAATGAGGTTGAAGCTCTGGAAGACAAACCCGATCTTGCGATTGCGGATTATGGCGAGCTTGTCGTCGTCGAGCTTCGCGACGTCGGTGCCGTCGAGCAGGTAGCGGCCGCTCGAGGGAACGTCGAGGCAGCCGATGATGTTCATCAACGTCGATTTGCCCGATCCACTCGCGCCCATGATGGCGACGAACTCACCGCTCTCGACCAGCAGGTCGATGCCGCGCAGCGCCTGCACCTCGACCCGGCCCATGCGGTAGGTCTTGGTGACCGCCTCGAGACGGATCATCCCCCGCCGCCGATCCGGACTCCGCCGCCACCGTTGCGAGTGCCGCCGCTCGAGCTCGACACCCTTAACGTCGGGATCACGACCTGGGCGCCTTCGCTGAGTCCGCCCGTGACCTCGGTGTACTGGTCGCCGGCGACGCCGGTTTCGATCTGGGTCTGGACCTCTTTGCCGTTGACGTACACGTTGACGTAGGCCTGGCCGCCGAGCCGCGTGATCGCCAGGTTTGGCACCACGACCGCATTCGTCGCCTTGCTGACGACCACCGTGGCGTTCGACGTCATGCCCTGCTTCAGCGCGGGGTTGGTCTGGTTCAAGGCGACGGTCGCGTAGTAGTTGACGACCCCACTCTGAACCGTGGCCGCGCTGCCCACTGCGACGAGATGGCCGCTGATGGTCAGGTTGGGAACCGCATCGAACGTGACCTGTGTGTCCTGGTTGAAGGCGAGCTTGGAGGCGTCGGATTCGGCGAAGGGGATCACGACCTCCATGCCGCTCACGTCGCCGATGACCATGAAGGCGCTGGATGCCTGGCTCGTCGGCAGCGGGGCCTGCGTTCCAGGTGCTTCGGGGGTGGTGCCCGAGCCGGTGATCGCGGATTCTCCGACGACGCCGTTGATGCTGTTGACCACGCCGTCCATCGGCGCGACGAGCGTGGTCGACGCGAGGTTCTGCTGCGCTGTCTGCACGGCGGCTTGCGCGCTGGCCAGCTGGGCTTGCGCCGACAGGATCTGGTTCGGCTTGCTCTCGGTCTGGGTCTTGAGGGCGTCCTGCGCGCTCGTCACCGAGGCCGCCGCCTGATTGATGCTGCGCTGGCCGCTGGTCCTGTCGGACTGCTGCTTGGCGGTGTCCTGGCTCAGCTTGGTCTGGTCGGCGTTGACTGCGACGGTGTAGCCGTTCACGGACACCTGATCGGCGTTGACCTTGCTCTGGTCGGTCGAAACTGTGCTGAAGTCGGCCACGCAAGCGCCCGTGTACGGATAGGCCTGGCTCTTGCATGCATCCGCATTGAACTGGTCGATCGCCGTCTGCAGGGCGGCCTGGTCGGTGGTGAGCGTCTGCTTCGCCGCCTGATAAGCGGCGTTGAAGGTCAGCGCCTGCTGATCGGCGCTCAGCTGGTTCTGGTCGGCGGTCACCTGAGAGGCGTCCTGGGTGTTGGTGAGGTTCGCCTGCGCGACGGTGTCGCTGTACTGCTGCTGCGCCGTGGTCACGTTGTCGCGCAGCTGCGCGACCTGGTTTGGCGTCAGAGGAGTTTCCGCCGACTGCAGATTCGCCTGTGCCATGGCCAGGTTGGCTTGCGCGCTGGCGAGGGCATTCTGTTGCTGTGTGGGATCGATCCTCGCCAGCACCTGGCCGGCACTCACGCGATCGCCGACGCGCACATCGATCTCGGTCAGCGTTCCAGTGACCTTGAAGCTCACGTTCGCCTGCTGCATCGGCACGAGGTTGCCAGTGCCGGTGACGCTCGACGTCACCGTTCGGCGGGCGACGGTGTAGAGGTTGAGAGAGCTGGCCGTGTTCTTGGTGCCGACGAAGACGTCGCGGTAGATGAGTCCCCCGAGTACCAAAGCGATGGCCGCGAGGGCGGCGACCACCAATCTCGATTTCTTCAACATCCTGCTCTCACCTCCGTTTCTCTTTGCTTCACCAGTCGAGATCTGAAAACGACCATCCGGATTCGGATCCGAAGCGAGTTACCACCGCGAGCCCAAGGCCTGCGATGGCGACGGCGGCCAGCGCGACCGCGCCCAGGTAAGGGATGACGGCAAGGTCGAAGACGACCAGAGCGCCTGCCACCGCGGCCACCAGCGGATGCGCGGAGCCCATGCGCAGGCGTCGCTGCAAAAGCCGTCCGATCGCGAGCCCGATGCACGCCAGCCCAAAGAGGGCGGCCGCGAGCGCGACGACGAAGACGGCCGGGATGACGGCCAGGAAGATGAGCGTGAATCGCAGCAGCGCGACCGCTCCGATGGCCAGCAGGAACGTGGCGACGCCGGCGGCGAGCGCGATCTCGGTCCCGTGCGGTCCCTCCAGCCGCTCGACCGCGACGCGCGCACGGTTGGGAAAGAGCAAGAGCACGCCGAGTGCGAGCAAAACGAGGCCCGCCCCATTGCTGAGGAAGGCGCGGAGGGCCTGGAGGGGGCTGATCGAACCGATGTTGAACGGGCCGGCGAAGCTGATCCGATCGGGAAATCGCGTGCGGCTGAACCTTTCCGGACTGGGGGTCCCGCGCGGGGCAGCTTTTATCTGGCTCGCGGCCGGACCGATCACGAACGTCGCGTAAGGACCGAGCGACGGGCCGTAGAGAGCGGTGTCGGCGACGGCCAGGAGCACGCCCAGGATCGCGAGCGCCGCGACCAGGATCGGCCAGCCCCAACGCCGCCAGATCGGCGGCGGAGCGCCGGCGGCCGATCGGACATTCGCGCCTTGGGCGCCGGATGAGGTCGGGTCGTGATGCGCAGGCTCCTGAGGCGCGTCGTCCGGAGACGCGCCCTCGTCGTCTTCAGGTTCGCTCACGCGCGGCGCTGCTCGCGCAGGTGCGTTGTCCCGGACTGCTCGAGCCGCGCGAGCACAGACAGGTGGTAGGCCGCGATGGCGGTCAGGGCGATGAACGCACAGAGGAGGAGGACGTCGGCGACCGGGATGCTGGGCAGCGGCGCCCCACCGGAACCCCAGAACGCAAGGCCCTGGAGGTCGCTCCAGGCGCCGGATGCAAGGGCTGTGAGGCCGTCGATCCCCGACAGGTACCAGAGGATGAAGGCACCAAGAATCGCCTCCGGGACCAGCAGGCCCCAGGCGCTTCGGGAGGTCGTCGGCGCGGGAGCGATCGAGCGCATCACGGATGCGATCAACGACGCTGGTGGAGCGGGTGAGCGGAGCGCCCTCATTCGGAACGGCAAAGAGATTGCCTGGTCGTGCTGGCGGCGGCAGTCGGCGCAGCCGACGAGGTGGTCGCGAACCGCCTGTGCGCCGTTTGCATCGCTCAGCTCGAGGTCACCATCCACGTATGCCTCTAAGAGGACGCGCGCGCGCGCGCACGCGAGGGCCGCGGTCATTGGGCGCCCGCCTCCTCGGATTCGGCAAGGGTGTTGCGGAGCATCGCTCTAGCCCGGTGGAGCCTGGATTTGATCGCCGGCACGGTGAGGTTGAGGCTCTGGGCGACCTGCTCGAGAGGAAGATCCGCGTAGTAGTGCAGAAGGACGGGCAGGCGGTAGGCGGGATCGAGCTGAGCCAGGGCGTCCACGAGAGCCGGATCGTGAGCGGGAAGCGCCGACTCCGCGCCGGTTGACGCGCGGTCGGCGGACTGATCCGTCGGAGTTGGCACCCGCCGGCGCCGGTAGTTGATGGTCGTGTTGGCTGCCAGCTTCCAGAACCAGGGCTCGAACGGCCTTGCCGCGTCGTATCGCGCGAGGTTGCGATACAGCTTGACGAAGATCTCCTGGGTCAGGTCGTATGCCTCGTCGAAGTCGCGAAGGTGCTGGTAGGCGAAGCCGTAGACCCGCCGCTGAAATCTGCGGACAAGCTCCTCGAATGCATCGAGGTCCCCGCCGGTCGCCTGCTGGACGAGCTGGCCGGCGGCCAGGGCACGCGACTCAGGCGTCCCGGTCATTGGGAGCGCGTCGGCCGCCGCCTGGGCATGCATCTACGGTAACTACCCCTTCCTCGTCGTGGCGGTTGCGCTCGGCGCACCAGACATACCTTTGGCGGGCCCTCCCTTCGGATTGGCTCCCCTCCCCCGAGCCGAACAACAACCTGGTTGCCAGGCTAACGAGGCCGGCGCCGCCTTCCAACCCTGCCTGTTAAAACCCTCCACGGCGAATACTTGACTTCATATATCCGGGGTCATATACTCCATATGAAATATATGGCTGATCTGGACGTGGAGGTCTCCTCCCCGCTGGCCCTTTCGATCCTGACGCTGCTCGACGAGCGGCCCATGCATCCCTACGAGATGGCTTCGACCATGCGCGACCGGCATCAAGACGAGTTCATACGGCTGAACTTTGGCACCCTCTACCACACGGTCGACGTGCTCGAGCGCAACGGCTGGATCCTTTCGGTGGAGCGCGCGAAGGAAGGGCGGCGCCCAGAGCGCACGATCTACAAGATCAGCGATTCAGGGCGAGAGGTTTTGAAGCGCGCCCTTGGTGAGCTCTTACGCAAGCCCAAGCGCGAATACCCCAACTTCGTGGCCGGGCTGCTGTTCATGCACCACATCGGCAAGGTCGAAGCCGCCAATCATCTCAAGGAACGTGCTGCTCTTCTCGATTCTCACATCGCCAAGTTCGAGCACGTGTTCGACGAGCTACGCAACCAGGGCCTCACGCGGCTCTCATTGATCGAGATCGAGCACAAGATCGCGATGCTCGACGCCGAGCGCAAGTGGGTTCGTAAGGTGGAGAAGGAAATCAACGACGGCAAGCTGGAGTGGAAGGCCGGAATCGAAGCCGGCCATCAGGTGTTAAGGAGAAGTCATGGCCCAAGCACGAACTAATCCCTGGCTGGTCCTCGTCGTTCTGACGAGCGGGTTCTTCATGATCCTGCTGGACACCACCATCGTCAACGTCGCTATCCCTGCTATGAGTGCCGGGCTTAACACCACACTCGACCAAATCCTGTGGGTGTTGAACGCCTACATCCTGGTCTATGCGGTGCTGCTGATCACAGCCGGGCGACTCGGCGACCTGTACGGCCAGCGCAACCTCTTCGCGATCGGCCTGTTCGTATTCACTGTCGCGTCAGCGCTATGTGGCATCTCGCAGAACGCCACTGAGCTCATCGCGTTCCGCATCCTGCAAGGCATCGGCGGCGCCATCCTGACGCCCCAGACGCTCTCCATCATCACCACGCTCTTTCCACCCGAGCGCCGCGGAGCCGCGTTCGGCGTCTGGGGCGGCGTGGCCGGCCTCGCTACGATCGCGGGTCCGACGGTCGGCGGCGCGCTGATCACCTATTTCAGCTGGCCGTGGATTTTCTTCATCAACGTCCCCATTGGCATCGCGGCCCTCATTGCGACCTTCTTGATCATCCCCGACGTCCGGCCGGGACGTAAGCACGGATGGGACATCGTCGGCGTGATCCTCGCCACGGCCGGCCTGTTTTCGATCGTGTTCGGCCTCATCGAAGGGCAGCGCTACAACTGGGGCGCGATCGGTTCCTACGGGGTCACGATCCCCGAGGTCATCATCGGCGGCGTCGTCACCATCGTCGTCTTCCTCTTCTGGGAGCGATTCCAGTCAGAGCCCCTGTTGCCGCTCTCGCTTTTCCGTGAGAGGAACTTCGCGGTCGCCAACTGGATCGCAGCCGCGATCAGCTTCGGGATGCTCAGCCTGTTTCTCCCGGTCACGATCTACCTGCAATCGGTCCGCGGATTCTCAGCCCTGACGGCGGGCCTGACGTTTGCGCCGATGTCGCTCACGTCGATGCTCGTGGCGCCGTTCGCAGGTCGGCTCGCCGACAAGATCGGCGGCAAGTACATCCTTCTGACCGGCATCTCGCTCTTCACAGTCGGCTTCGGCCTGGTCACATTCGTGGCCGGACCCGACTCCACATGGCTCACCTTCCTCGGGCCGGCGATCATCGCCGGTGCGGGCATGGGCATGACATTTGCACCGATGACGACGGTCGCCATGCGAAACATCTCGCCACAGATGGCGGGCGCGGCGTCCGGCGTCCTCAACACCACGCGCCAGCTCGGTGCCGCCATCGGCAGCGCCGTCGTCGGCGCGCTCCTCCAGAATCACCTCGCGACGACTTTGCACAACCAGGCCGTCAGCTATGCCTCGTCGCTGCCGCCCAGCTTCCGCGACCAATTCGTCGCGGCATTCAGCTCAGTTTCGAGCAATGGCTTCGAGATCGGCGCCGGGCAGAGCGGCGCCAAGCTGCCTCAGAACATCCCGCCTGCGGTCGCGCACCAGATCGCCGCCCTCGCCCACGACGTCTTCGTCAGCGCCTACATCGACGCCATGAAAGCGACGCTGGTGGTGCCGATAGCATTTCTCGCCTTCACCGCGCTGACGACGTTGCTGATCAAGCGACGCAAGCGGCCGGGCGCGGAGCAGGCCCTACCGGTTGAAGAGGAGCAACTAGCCGCCGCGGCGGGCTAGGCTAAGGCCGGTGGGCGAACCGGTCGACGGCTGGTTGGAGCGAGACGCGGTCAGCCTCCACTACGTCGAGTGGGGACCTGAAAATGGTGCGCCCCACGGGCGTCCCCTGCTTCTCCTCCACGGCCTGAGCTCGGACGCCCGTTACTGGGACCGGCTGGCGAACAACTTGCCCGGCCACCGCATCGTCGCGCTCGACCAGCGCGGCCACGGCTTGACCGGCAGGCCACCGCATGCCCCTCGTTTGGCCGACGGGTACGTCATGGACCAACTGCTCGACGACGCCGCCCTCGTGATCGGCAACCTCGGTCTCGACAGACCCGTTGTAGTCGGGCACTCATGGGGCGCGACCGTGGCGCTCGAGCTGGTGGGCACGCGACCCGGGCTCGCCGCGGGCCTGGTCTTCATCGACGGCCCGGTACAGAGTGCCGCCAACATGTTCAGCTGGGAGGACGCCCAGCAATTCATGCAGCCTCCCCTTCCCCGGTTCGCTTCGTTTGGCGACGCCGTCGCCCAGTCGGAGAGCGACTTCCTGGGCGCCTGGGCCGACGACCTTCTACCTTTCGTGAAGGCTCGCGTTCTCGAGGACGGCGATCGCCTCGTGCTCACGCTGACAGCGCCGGTGCGGCTCGAGCTCTTGCGCGGCCTCTACGACTCGCAGCCGGATGTGCTCTGGCCGCGCATCGATGTTCCGGCGATTGCGATGCTTGCGCGCGATGGTCCCGCGAGGGTTGCCGGATGGAAAGAGCTTGGCGCCGCTCGGCTGGCCGGTCTGGCGCCGAGGATCGAAGTCCGATGGTTCGACACACCGCACGACATCCCGATCTTTGCCCCTGCCGAGGTGGCGGCTGAGATCGAGCGCATGAGCATGGGGGCAACTAGGACGTCGGGGTCAGAGGCGGCCGCCGGATAACAGCTTCAGCGCCGCCAGCAGCACGGCGGCACCGATGAAGGCCACCACGATGCTGCCCCAGAAACCGACCGTTCCGGTCATGTGGAAGACGGCGCTGAGCAGGAAACCACCGATGATGGCACCTGCCACCCCGACCACGATGTCGGCGATGCAGCCGAACCCACGCCCAGCGACGACGCGTGCCGCCACGGCACCTGAGATGAGACCAACGATGATCCAGGCCAGCCAGGAACCGGGGTCGAGGGTCACGCTGACAACCAGTCCGCGATCACGGCGAAGACCTCCTCGCTGTCGACGTCGTTGAAGGGTTCATGGTACCGACCTTCGAAGACCCTGAGGACACTCATCGACTCGCTGCGATGGTGCAGGTCTTCGCTGCCCCCGGGGTCGATGAGCCTGTCGTCGGTACCGGCCACGATCAGAAACGGAACCTTGATCTCGCCGGCGCCATCGAGGATCCGCTTGCACGCTGATCCCCACTCGGCGTAGAGCCGGCTCGAGATCTTGCCGTGGACCAGAGGATCGGTGCGATACGCCTCGACGACCTCAGGAATTTTGGACAGAGCTTTCGGGTCGACCTCGTTGTCCAGGGTGAGCCCGGGCAGGAGCGCAGCCGTGGCCTTACCGAGAACAATCTTCCAGCCCGGTACGACCGCTTTCAGCTTGAGAGCGGGACTGGAAACCACGAATCGCCGCGTCTGCGGCAGCATGCCCGCGAGCACCGTGCTGAGAAGCGCGGCGCCACCGAAGGAGTGGCCGACTGGCACCACCTCGCCGCCGGCAAGGCCCTCGACGTGGGCCACGAACGCGGCGACATCGTCTGTCCACTGTTTCCAGGAATCGACGTGCCCTCGCCGCCCTTCGCTCTTGCCGTGGCCGCGAAGATCGACGGCAAAGGTTGCAAAGCCGTGCCGGGCCATGCCCATCGCAAAGCGTTCGTAGCGGCGAGAGTGCTCTCCGAGCCCGTGCATTACCGCGAACGAGATGGTGGCACCGGCTTTGGGCCAAGCCCGGTAGGCGAGCTTGGTTCCGTCCGCCGAAGCAACCACTCCCTCGCGGGCGAGGGTGCCCTCAGCCGGCAAGGTGGCCGAAGCCTCTCAGGATCTTGAGGGCTTCCTGCTCGGCCTCTAACAGAGTCGGTGCATACGCACGGATTCCGAACAAGGCATATGCCCACTCAGGGCTCGGCGGGCTCTGCGAGTGAAGGCGGAACGTCGGCGGGTAGAAAAGGATCCGCTCGCCGTGCACCTTCTTGATCACAGGGCGCTTGGCAAGGACGTCCTCCAGGGACTGCCCGTTTGGGAGACGGCCATGATCGAACTCGAGCCGGCGCAGCTTGGCCAGCGGATGGTCCTCGTCCTTCAGCGAACTCCTGATCCCGTACTCGGCGCTCAGGTCGCGTAGGAAGATGGCGACGATAAGGGCGTCGGTCTCGTCGCCGGCCATCTTGAGGAACCCTGCTGCGCTGGTGCCGGCGCCGTCCTCGTTGCGCAGGTGTCGGAAGTACTCCATCTCGAAGAGGCCGCGCGAGCTGGAGCTGGCCACCCATGGCGGCTCACAGCGCCACGTCCGGGCACCCGCCAGTGCTTCGAACTGCTCATGCACTCGTTCGAGGCGCTGCTCCGGCAACCCGTACAGCCTGTAGTGGAGCACTCGCCGCACGCAAATTAGCCTACCCGTAATCGGCGGCGGTCGCGCCATCTCCCTCGACAGCCGCATCGCTTCCTCTTGCCAGGGCGGCGCCTGGACCCGTATAGCAAGGCGGTCGGCGCCCGCCGCGAGCAGGAAGTCGCCTCGCCGGGCGGACTCGAGAAACGCCCGCTGCTTCGGGCTCAGGTGGAATGCGCCCTCGAGCTTGGCGGCCTCACCGGGCCGCTGCGCGCCAAGGAAGAGAAGAGCCGGGTTGGTGGCGACCACCGCTCCTTGCTCGGAGCTCAGCAGATCGCCCGGATTCTGCGTCGCGAAGACCAGGGAGCCGTCGTACTTCCGGATCCTGCGCGCCAGGTTGACCACGAAGCGCCGGATCGTGGGATCTTCGAAGAGGAGGCCGAGCTCGTCGACGACGAGCATCCGGCGGCGATCACTGCGCTTGATTCGGGTCCACAAGGCTTCCGCCAGAAGAAAATGAACCGGCGCCACCAGCTCATCCCTCAGCTCACGCATGCCGAACACGACGATCGGCGCGTCGAGATCGATGTTCGTGGGCGCGCTGAACATCTGACCGAGGCTGCCGCGCACCCAGCGGCCCAGGATTGCCGCGACCCGCGATGCATTCGGCAGAAGTGCTGCGACATCGCCCAGGAGTGGTTGGGCTGCGGCCTTGTATGCGCCGCGAACCGCCGCCTCGACCACGGCACGCTCGGACTCGTCGAGACCGCCGCAGATGGTCGCGCAAAGGTCGACGGTGTCTGCTGTCGCCGCCCCAATCCAGGACTCGTCCCGTCCATCTGTAGGACGAAGCTGGAGCACGTTCAGCGAATGCCCCGACCCGAGCGCGAGCTGCACATCAACGCCTCCGAGGTGGCGAGCCAGGTTGCCGTACTCGTGCTCGGGGTCGATGACGTAGACCTGGGTTCCGCGGCCCAGCGATCCCATGAGAAGCGTCGAAAGCAGGTAGGTCTTGCCGGCGCCGGAGTAGCCGAACACGCCGATGTTGGCGTTTGCATAACGCAGCTGATCGAAGGGATCGACGAGCACGGGTGCACCGCTGGCCCGGTTCTGGCCCACCACCAACCCGCCGGTTTGCTGAATCTCCGCTTCGGACCAAGGAAACAACGTCACCAGAGCGCTGGTGTCGAGGACACGCTTGCGGCTGAGCCGATCGAGGCCGGCGGGATGAGTTGCCAGATCACCGTCGAGCATCCGGAAAGTGCAGGGCTGCAGCTCGCAAAGAGTCGCGCGAGCGGCACCCCGGATTTTTTCGGATCCTTCCTCGAGCGCAGCCGGCGATGCCGCAACGAGCGTGATGTACACCGACACGTGGAACGCTTTCTCCTGGCTCGAGGCGAGGCGCCGCTGAAGGTCTTCCGTATTCGGCAGCGCTCCGGCCAGAAGCGGATCGCTGGTCCCCGCGTTGACCTCCTGCATTCGCGACGCCCTCATGTTCGTCAGCTGACGCTGCAGATAGTCGACCACCCACGCCACTGGCAGAGGATCCGCATGCCAGGCGAGCCGGACTCTCAGGCCGGGAGGGATGAGGCGAAACAACCAACCGGCCTCGAGCTCGGACCCGGGCATACGCTCGACATACCAGGAGCGGCTCCATCCCTCCGGAACGGCCAGATGATGGACAAGCTCGTCGCCGAAGATCAGCTGGATGGGTGTTGACATCGTTGACGCCACGCCCATGTCACGCAGCGCCGCCTCGAGCCGCGGCGCGTTCGTTCCGCCGATGACCAGGGAGGTCAAACGTCGGTGAGCTGAAGGCGAGCGAGTCAGATGCTCGACGAAGCACAGATCCGCGCTCCTCATTTCGTCGAAGTCACGCGGCCGAGGGGAGGCCGCGCTCGGTTCGGCTCCAGTTCCGGGCTCGCTTTGAATGAGAACCTGGAGCGGTGCATCGAGCTCATCGAGCAGCCGCCTGAAACCATTCAGCCATCGCACCCGATCTGCTTCCGGGGCACCGTCGAAGGCGAGTGGATGGGTGCGGAGCTGCGCGACCCCGGTGCCAGCGCGCCACAGGACGGATGGGCCACGCGCACACAGGCGCACAAGGCCGAGGCTCAGCTGCTTGATGTCGCCTCCGGCGCGGGTAGCCGGCGCGCCCTCCACACAACCCGATACCGCCGCGCGAGATAGATCGCAATGTCCGAAAGCCATTGGTCTGTCGCTCGCGAGCGCCACCGACCCCAAGCCATCGCCACGCCGGCACCGAAGATGACAAGAGTCGCTGCCGCCCTTACTGCGGGCAGCGACCAAGGTGACGACCAGAGCGCAAAGCCCGCCAGCAGCGACACAACAAGGTACGCCAGGCGGATGGGCGTAAGCCCATAAAGAAGCTTGTCCTCGAGATCGACATCCAGTGGGACTCGCGCCGGCATGAAGGCAAACTAGACCGCCCGCGCCGCGCGGGGAACCCAGCGTGTTAAGTCCGTGAGAACCTTAGAATCGACTGTCGGCTGTCGTCACGCTCGCGTAGCTCAACTGGCAGAGCAGGGGACTCTTAATCCCAAGGTTCAGGGTTCGACTCCCTGCGCGAGCACCATAGACCCACCCGGGCCAAGTCTGTGCACCACCAGGAACTATGTGGCTCGTTCTAGGGCCGCACTAAGTTGTAGACGGCATACTTCGCGCTTTGCACTCCGCTCCGGTCTAGCCACCGCACGAGGGCTGGGAAGCCTGCGGCAACGTGCATGTACCAGACCCATGACAAACAGACATCGTTGTCCTCGACGAGAACCTTCCACTGAAGATACCAGGGGGAGCCCCGGACCTCTGCCTCTTCACCAAGCATCGAGCGCAGGGCCGCTTCGTGCTTGCGTCCGGCGGCCGCAAGCTCCTCATCGATTGGTACTCCAGCCACTAGCTGGTTTGCTGCTGTCTCCTGCAATTCTTGCCACGCGCGCCAGATCTGCCAGATCTTCGACTCGAACTCGTCCCGCGGCTGCCGATCCGAATGCCGCCACAGGCGGGCGATATACATCCGCGCCCTCACCTGTTGCTCGCTAAGTCTGCGGCCCGGAGCCCATGGCTTGATCAGACCTTTCACCCATGGAGGCCACATGATGGGCGCCATTTGGCGACCGATCGCAAGCGCCTCATGTCGGTGCTCACAGCGCGCACGGATGTCGAACCAAGTCAAAGACCCGGTGTCCTCGTCGGTGATGAAGGCATCGCGGGCACCAGCCGCAGTCAGCTGATCGATTACTACGCGAATGGTGTTTTGATCTGCCTCGTCGCCCCATGGATATGGCTGATTGGGGAGGATCACCGTTTGCCCTACACACATGCCGGAAAGCGCGTCCGCAGCGGCGGCCGCTTGCGGTTGAGAATCGAATTGCCCGATTGCGCTCGAACCCTCCAAGTTGGACGCCGGTGCATCGACCCGGCCTGGTAACAAGACCGAGCTCGGCTCCACGGGGTCATGCTCATCGCCGAAAGTCCAGGTCCAGTCGATGGGCTCGGTCAGGACGTCGTCGTGATCAGCAATCACGGCTCGACCGCTTAGCTGACAGCTTGATTGCCGGTCGCAGGCTGAATCGCGGTTCCACCACCGGCGTCAAGGATAACGAGGCTCGTTCGGTCCATCGATCCACCCTCCTGAGACCGGCGGATGACAGCTTAGCCGGGGCAGTCTGTGGCACGGCAGGACGCTCTGTGGCACAAACGCGTCAGACCGGAGAATACGTGTGGCACGCCCTGACACGTCCTGACGCTTCCTGGCAATGAGGGTCAATCTCCTCTTAATCCCAAGGTTCAGGGTTCGACTCCCTGCGCGAGCACCATCACGTGCACCATCACGTTTGTGCAAGTTCGACTGGTGGGCTACAAACGGCCTCGGCTGATGTTTGTCAGTACTTCGGCCGATGCTTGACGGGGGTTCAACCCTTCAGTGCATATGCGACCGCGCGTTCCCGAGACATTGCGCGGCCTTCCGCCCTGTACGTTGCCGACCGCCGCTGTCCCAGCTCCGTACGGCTCTTGTCCAGCCACCGTTCCACCAGCGGTCTGGTCAGCCGAGTGGCAACGGCGCCGGCTGAAGCAGCGAGCGCCTCCGACGCACCAGAAAGGCGCAGAGCTCGACTCGGATGACCCTGGGCCGCGGCCAGCGCCGCAAAGTACATGAGTGGAGTCGCTAGGCCGATTGTGAAGTCGAGTACACGAGCGATCGCCAAGCCTTCTTCCAAATGGGTGCGAGCTGCGGCGAAGTCCCCGCTGTCTATCGCGTTCAGGCCCAGGTAGCCGAGAGTGACGTTGATGAACCGGTGGTCGCCGATCCTCTGGTAATACGCAAGGCTCTTCCGCAAGCATTCGCGCGCCTTTTCGTGGTCTCCCTCCCTCATCGCCAATCGTCCTAGCTGCCTGAGGATGTCCGCGACCAACGTCTCATCCCCTGCTTCCCGGGCTATTTCCAGGCTTCCGTCGAAGCACCTGCGCGCGGCAGCCAAATCGCCTTGCCACTCTGTCAGCTCCCCGACCCAACGCAGCCCCTGGGCAACTCCATTTCGATCATCCACCTCGCGGTAGATCTCGAGGCACTCATGCCAGCGTGCGGAGGCACTTTCGACGTCATCGCGCCAGTAGGAGACCAGACCACCCCGCGCAAGCGCCTCGGCCCTGAGCCTGTCCCGGGTGGGATAGCTGCCAAGCGCGCGCCTGAGCCAGCCGTCGCCCTCTTCAACGAGGCCGTCGACATACCAGAAATCGGACAGCGCGATGATCAGTCGCATGCTTGCGTCGGGTTCATGGGCGCCGCTCCACTGGAGCGCCAGCCGCAGGTTGCTGACGTCGTATGCAAGGCGCTGGTGCCAAGCCTGTTGGTCACGGCCTCTGAGCTGCGGCGAAGCCTCCTGAGCGACTGACAGGAAGAACTCAGAGTGGCTTCGGCTGAATCGCTCCACCTCGCCGTGTTCAGCCAGGCGTTGCTGTCCGTACTGCTGCAGGGTTTCCAGCATCCGGAAGCGGATCGGTGCCGACCCGTCGACGGATGCAACCACAAGCGATTTGTCGACCAGGCCGCCGAGCAAGCCTGCGATCGCGTCGACCTCAAGATCACGATCTGAGCAGACCTGCTCGACCGCCTCGAGGCTGAAGCTGCCGGCAAACACCGACAGACGCCGGAAGAGCCTCCGCTCATCATCGCTAATCAGGTCGTGGCTCCAGTCGAGCGCGGACTGCAGGGTCCGATGCCGCGCTGGTCCGGCGCGACTGCCGCCTGTCAGGAGCCCAAATCGATTTTGCAGTCGATTCAAGATCTGCTCGGGGGACATCAAGCCGGCGTATGCGGCAGCCAGCTCGATCGCCAGCGGGATTCCGTCCAGGCGCCGGCAGAGCTGCGCGATGGCGGAGGCGTTGTCCGCATTGATCTCAAAGCCGGGCGCAGCCAGCTGGGCACGATCCAGAAACAGGCCGACGGCCTCGTATCGGACAAGATCATGCAGGTCGATCACTGCCTCCGGATCCGGGACAGCAAGCGAGGCAACTCGCCAAACAATTTCGCCACTGACGCGGAGAGGCTCGCGGCTCGTGGCAAGCACCGTGACACCGGAACAGGAACGGAGGATGGCGTCCACAAGGTCGGCGCAATCGGCAATCACGTGTTCGCAGTTGTCGACCACAAGCAGCACGTGCCGCACGCGCAGGTGCTCCAGGAGCGTCTCTGCAATCGGTCGACGCGGACGCTCGTGGACCCCCAGCGTCGCGCCAAACACCCTGGCGATCGGGTAGCCATCTTTGATCTGGGTCAGGTCCACCAACCAGGCCCCGTCTGGATATGCATGCAGGGCCCGGTCAGCCACTTCGAGCGCCAGCCGAGTCTTGCCCGCGCCCCCGACCGCCGTAAGGGTCACGAAGCGCTTCACACCGAGAAGGCGCTGGAGCTCGGCCAGCTCATTCCCACGACCGACAAACGTCGTCAGCTGAAGGGGGAGATTGTGTGGACGCCCGGTCGATGTGGCGGCCATCGAGCCGACTGCCTCGTCATGCGCCACCCACGCGGCGACCTGAGAGCGAGAGGTGAAACCAAGCTTGTTGAGTATCTGTTTGACGTGCCACTCTGCCGTGCGGCGGGTGATGAAGAGCCTGCCCGCAATCTCACGATCGGTCAGCCCAGTCCTCACGAGGCGGGCGACCTGCACCTCGCGGGGTGTAAGCCCGAGCTCAAGCTTCTTACTCAATCCGCTGAACCCGAGGCCAGTTTAGTCTGGAAACAACCAGTACCCATCCCCGTAGTCCTCGGGGTGACACCGCCCCCAATCAGCCTTAGGGTGGCAAAGGGTTCAGCGATCACTTTTGCGTTCGATCCGATTGGTGGTGGCGGTCGCTGTTGCAGCGACCGGCTCGCGGTCCAAACCTTATGAGGAGTGTCCAATGAATACGCTTACGAGAAGGGTCATCCGGCTGGTAGCCATGACGGCGGGAGCGGCGGGGCTCCTGGTGACCGTCAACGCAGTCCCTGGTGCAGCGACACCGCCTTCACCACCACCTGGATTTACAAGCCAGAAGTTGGCCCAAGGGACCTACATGTCGGACGGAACGCTTCCCATCAAGCAGGGGCTGGACATTGTCGTCGCAAAGATCACGGTTGCCCCAGGCGGCTTCTCGGGCTGGCACTCACATCCCGGAGGCGCGATCGTCGTCGTACAGCAAGGCGAGGTCACCCTCTATACGTCGGTTGGCAACCACTGCGACGTAACCACGTACACGAAGGGGCAGGCGTTCGTTGAACGCCCCGGTGAGTTGAACAACGCTGTGAATAAAGGCTTGGGTGACTACGTCATCTTTGTGACGTTTCCCGGCGTGCCCATTGGCGGCGCATCGAGGATCGACGAGCCCAATCCCGGTACCTGTCCCGTCTGACCGCTGACCCAGCGGGCGGCGAGCTCCTAGATGGAGACGCCGCCCGCCAACTCAATGGACGTTTGACACCCTAATTGACACCTTCACGCAGACACTCTCTGACACTCCCTGACACTCTGTGACACTGGTGCGTCATAGAGCCGAGCTGGTTTGGCACTCCCTGACACTCGCTGACGCTCCCTGACACTGCGTGCCTGCAGCCTCTTAATCCCAAGGTTCAGGGTTCGACTCCCTGCGCGAGCACCAACATGTAGTGTCACAGAGTCTCAGTGAGTCTCTATGCGGTGCACAGAGTCTCAAGTGGTCGACGTCAACTTGTCGCCAATCGGTGGTTGACACCCTATTTGACACCTTGGCGGTTGAGGATTGCGCCCACGATCGCCGCGGATCAAATCCAAATCGAACTCAGCAACCGCCTTCCCGAACGCTGGAAGCCCACAGCAGGGGATTAGTAAAAATCCAAAGGATTGCGGCGGCTTCGGCTAAGGTGGGGTCATGCCTGCGCACTCCGATAAGAAGCTGCGGTTGACCGCCGTCTGTTGCGGTGGGACTATTGCAACCGGTTGGAACTGGTGGCCGAGCTGAAATGTCTGACGTGACTGCCGGGACGAACAAACCACGCGGGTGGTACCTAGCACGCGAGGCGGGTCAACTGGCTGGCGTTTCCGGCGATCGCATAGGCCAGTGGGCACGGCGTGGATACATCCAGTCCTCGTGGAGCACTGCAGTGCCACGCATTTACAGCTTCCAAGACATTGCGGAAGCCATGGTCGTTCACGAGTTGATCGACCGCGGCGTCAAGCATAGGGATGTCCATCGGACGATCGAGAACCTGCGGGAAACATACGGCGATTGGCCTTTGACAGCTGCGCCTCTGGCCACAACGGAGATCAATCGCGGAAGACTTACTGGAGCTCATGAATTAGTGGTCCTCGTCACCCGCGAAGGAGCTCGCGATATCGGAAGGTCCGAGGGCCATCAAATCATGCTGCCCGACCTCTGGTCATTGCGAGCAATTACGGGCTGGCTCCGCCGAGGCGGCTGGGCGCTGAGAGAGCATCCTGAAATTGAGAATGTCGAGGTTGACCCCGACCGCCTTAGCGGTCGCCCGACAATTCGCGCTCGGCGCGTTCCGGCCGAGAAGGTTGCGTTGTTGGCAGAAACGAAGAATGGCCGCATTGCTCTTCGCGCCGACTATCAACTTAGCGCCCGACAGATCGAGGACGCTGTCCGTTGGTATAGGGCTGTCAGTGTGTACGAAGCAGCAGCGTAAGTGACCGACGCCGCGAGTGACCCAACTATCAAGCGGACTTCAGTCAACAGGTGACAGCCGGCTTCTACTGATCGACGAGAACCTGACGCCTCGGATTGCCGCGGAGTTGCGTAAGCGGCGAAAGAACTCAATTGCAATCGTCAAAACGAATCTGAGGGGATCCAACGATCCGGATCTTCTCCGGGCGATCGCACGCGAGTACAAAGGCGCAGTACTAGTGACGGCAGACGACAACATGCCTGCCACGCATGCCGATGTATTGGCAGAGACGGCCGTCACGCTGGCAATCGTGGCCGCGCTGCCTGGCGCCGGTTACTCGCACGAAGAGTGGGAACGAGAGATCGTCCACCGCTGGGCCCATAAGATGGAGGGGCAGCCGCCCGGCTCGGTCAGACGATATTTCCTCGCCGGCGGTCGAGAGTGGCATTCCCGGCGCCGCGCCAGCAGAAGCAGATAAGGCGATCAATCCGCCGTTCGGGCCTTAACGTCGGCGTTGCAATCGGGCTGAGGAGCTCTGATTTCACGAAGGCGAGATATCGATGGCCGCCCAACTGTGGCCACCGTCCAGGGTCATCAGCAGCTGGAGCCATGGCGGGTACGCGGGCACGCCAAAGATGACGACGCCTTGGGTCGGCGTGGTGAAACTTAGGTCGGACAAAGGAAGACCACCGGTCTGTGGCAAATAGGTAGTTGCCCAGTCGTGGCCTTCATTGAAGCTTGTGTAGATGTAGGTGGCTCCTGAGGCAACTGCAACCGAGAGCGCGAGAGGCGAGGCAGCCACTTCGTCGAAATCGCCGGCGAACGGTGGGTCGCCCACGCGTTTGTAGCTGGCGCCGCCGTCAGTAGAGAGGTATGCCGTTTTCACCTGTAAACCAGCCGCCACACCACCTGAGCAAACAACGAACACTCGCGACGGTAGAAGGGTGGACATGGCAGCAAGCTACTGTGCCAGGTCCCGCCATCGGTGCTGTGGTAGAGCAGAGAGTGGACTTCGACCCCGTGGTCCTGCGACACGACTCCCGGATGCAGCATCGCCCAGATGGCCCCCTGAGCCACGGAGATCTCCCCCGGGTAGCCGGCTGACCGGGTCGCGACGTTCCCCACCGCTGCCCACGAGTCCGTTGAGACCTCAGTGCTGAACAGCACAATTGGCCCGTAAGTGTCCTGGTCGGCACCCTCGGCGAGCTCGGCAAAGACTCGGCCATCCGCCACCTCGAGAGCTCCCACGGACCCGGTCCTCGAGCCAATGCTCGGAAGCGCGATTTGTGTCCAAGTGCGGCCCCCGTCGTGAGTCGCGAAGAGGAGTGGTCCAGAGATCCACCCGTTCTGAGCGTCGGCAAATCGCAGTCGCCAACCGTCGCCCAGTAATAGGCCGGGCAGACCTCCGCCAGTCACCCAGGTCCAGGTGTGGCCGCCATCGGGGGTCTTTGCCAGCCGCAGGCACTGAACGTTGCCGCAAGTTGAGAGGCCGATGACCAAACCGACATCAGCTGAAACAAACGTGACGGACTCGGGCCGAAACGGTGCCACTGCTGTCTTGTTTGTGCATCCGGCGACCACGAGGCCAGCCATTACGACGGCGAGCCAGCGTGGCAGCAACATGACTGTGCAACGGGGCCGCTCGAGCGGCGGTTACACACACCCTATTTGACACCTTGGCCGTGAGACTCCCTGATGAATGTGTCGTGTTCTGAGTGTCAGGCGACATTGATTCGAACAAAATGAACGAAACACGGAAACGTTGCAGGCCGGGCTTGAGCAGTGTCAAGGAGATCGCTCTGCGGCTCGCCGCCGGCGAAGGCGATCCATTTATTGAGGTTAGGGACAGTGAGACCCCGGGGGCAAATCCCGGGCCCCCGACCAAATCTGATCTCAATCGTGTCCATGCGGCGGAGCTAGCGTGATAACTCCGCTGAATTGGTGTGGCACGGATGTGGTGCTCCCTCGCCAGGCCGTAGACCGAGTCTCGACGGTCGCTCGAACCTGAACCGGAATGTGGACAGCTAGACTGGCGGCGTGAACGACGGCGCGCGGCTGATTCTCAAAGAGGCCGATGCACTTGAAATTGGATATGTGACGGACTTTTACAAGCTGCTTCGGGCCATCGACGAAGCGATGCCCAAAGATGCAGTGCTGTACCTAGAGGGGACGGCAATTGCCCCTGATGTTGCGTCCTTTCTCGAGTCCCGCCCTGCTGCGGACCGGCGCGCGATCAAGGCCAATACCCTGTGGCCCAAGCCGAAGGTATTTCATATTCCGCTGACTGGAGACAACTTGGCAGACTTTCGGAATCTTGCCGAGAACCATGCAGAGCCGGAGGTGGCGGACCACCTGGTCGTGTACCGCGGCAATGACGTGCTTCTATGGGCACACGACGCCGGCTATGGCTATGTGTACGTCGCGCGTGACTTGTCCAAATCCATCGTCGAGGCGGTTCGAGATGCACTTGGTGACGCGATCAGGAGCCCGCGCTGACAACACACAACCTGTCAGGGTCGATTTACGACTGCTCAATCGCCATGTTCATATGGGCGAGCTTGCGCTGATCCGAGATATGCAGTCGTGAGTCGAGACGGCTGCCTACTCCCTATTCGGCCTCAAGTTCACACCTTATTTGACACCTTGACCTGGAGACTCGCTGAGACTCCAGGAGACTCTCTGAGACTGTTGCGTCATGAATTCGGGTTCGATTGAGACGTCCTGAGCCTCGCTGATCCTCCCTGAGACGCCGCGTGGAGAGACTCTTAATCCCAAGGTTCAGGGTTCGACTCCCTGCGCGAGCACCATCAGAATGTGTTGATTCGGCTGAAGCACGACAAAAGCGTCCCGCGTGATGCCTGTCAGTGTTTCGGCTGATGCCTGACAGGTGTCCCGGCTGATACCTGACACTCCCGCGCATGAGGGAGATGAGCGTGACGGAGCAAAGGTACAAAGCGGCTTTGGCACTAATCGCTGACGGTCGCACGGTGACCCAGGTCGCACGTGATTGGGACGTCGCCAGGCAGACCGTCCATGTCTGGCTGGAACGCCACGAGGCGGACGGCCTGGAAGGTTTGTCCAATGGTTCACATCGACCGGCCCACTGCCCGCATCAGATGCCCGCCACTGTGGAAGCACAGTTGCTCGAGATGCGTAGGGCGAAGCCCTACTGAGGAGCTCGGCGGTTGGCGCTCGAACTGGCGCGCAAAAGCGTGCAGCCGGCACCTTCAAAGTCGGCGGTTTACCGCTCGCTAGTGCGTGCTGGAGTCATCGATCCACTGCAGCGGCAGAGGCGCCGAGAGACATGGAAGCGCTGGGAGCGCGCGGCGCCCATGGAGCTCTGGCAGCTGGACGTTGTGCATGGCTTCTTGCTCGCCGACGGGAGCAGCGCCAAGGCGCTCACCGGCATCGACGACCACTCGAGGTACTGCGTGTCCGCTCGCCTCATGGCCAGCGAGCGAACTCAGTCCGTCTGCGACGGCTTCAACTCGGCTATGAAGACCTACGGCGTCCCGCTCCAGGTTCTGACCGATAACGGCAAAGTCTTCACTGGGCGCTTCGCCCAGCCCCCGGTCGAGGTCCTGTTCGACCGCATCTGCCGGGAGAACGGAGTCGACCACATCCTCACCCAACCACGCTCGCCGACCACCACGGGTAAGATCGAGCGCTTTCACCGCACCCTCCGAATCGAGTTCAACACCAGGCAGGTCTTCCGGAACTTGAAGACAGCACAGGAGGCGCTAGATGAGTGGGTGACGTACTACAACATGCAGCGTCCGCACCAGGCGCTGGGGGAGGTGACACCGGAAAGCCGCTTCAATGCCACTGAGCGGCAGCCAGCGGATCCGCGCACTCCACGTCCAGAACGCAACGGTGAGCAATGGGTCTGCCGGAGGGTAGCCAGCAACGGCGTCGTCAGCGTCGGCTACCAGCAAGTCAGCGTGGGCCGGAACTACGCCGGCAGTTCCTGCGACGTTCTCGTAACCGATGGCCTGCGTAGGGCGAAGCCCTACTGGGGAGCTCGGCGGTTGGCGCTCGAACTGGCGCGCAAAGGCGTGCAGCCGGCACCTTCAAAGTCGGCGGTTTACCGCTCGCTAGTGCCTGCCGGAGTCATCGACCCACTGCAGCGGCAGAGGCGCCGAGAGACATGGAAGCGCTGGGAGCGCGCGGCGCCCATGGAGCTCTGGCAGCTGGACGTTGTGCATGGCTCCTTGCTCGCCGACGGGAGCAGCGCCAAGGCGCTCACCGGCATCGACGACCACTCGAGGTACTGCGTGTCCGCTCGCCTCATGGCCAGCGAGCGAACTCAGTCCGTCTGCGACGGCTTCTACTCGGCCATGCAGACCTACGGCGTCCCGCTCCAGGTTCTGACCGATAACGGCAAGGTCTTCACTGGGCGCTTCCGCCGAGTAGGACGTCAGGAACGGGTCAGGAAAAACAGTCCCGTAATCAAGCCGGCGTCGAACAACCAGTGAGCCACAACCGCCGCGGCCAGATTGCGTGTGCGCAAACGCAGTAGCGCGAATATCACTCCTCCGGCGAAGAGTCCCGCGAAGGCGAGGCCCATGGCCGGAACGATCTGCCACGGGCTGGTGAAATTGGTCACGGCCAGCGTTTGCACCTGAACTACCACATGCCAGGCGACAAAGATGGCGGACGTCACAAGCGTTGCGCGCAATGGCGTCAGCTTCCTCATCAACAAACCCAGCATCAGCCCGCGAAATGCGAGCTCTTCGGGAATCGCGGTCTGCAGTGGCAGGCCCACCAAGGCGTGAGTCACGACGGCTGCAATCGACGCTCCGCGCAATGGCTGATAGGTGATCGGAGTCCCTAGCTGAGCGCCAACCTCCAGCGCAAGGAGAACCACCGCGGCCAGCCCGAGCCCAATCCCCGCGCCGATCAGGCTGGATCGCAGCAGGTTGGTCCGGCCGATGCCCGCCTCGGCCCAGGTCAGCCCGGACCAACGAGAGGCGACGATGACGATCAGCAGCGTGCCGGCACTCTGGGCGATCGCCGCCCAGGAAACGGTGACAACGTTTGGGCCGGCGGCAATGCCGGAGGCGTTGCCGAAGACGACAAGGATGGTCGCGATCACCGCCACGCGCCATTCCCATGTCGTCGGCATCCCGGTCAGCTGGGGAGCCCCGCGAAGCCTTTCGGATTAACGAATACCGTCATGACCGGGCTCGTCACTCGCTACCTCCGGATAAAGAGGCTTCCGCTTGACAGCTTCGTTGACAGCTTCGCCGAGAGACTCGTTGAGGCATCTGGAGACGCGCTGAGACTACTGCGTCATAACCCGAATACGGGGGAGGCGCGCTGACATGCTCTGAGATGCCCTGAGACGATTTGGCGCGAGTCTCTTA